>OOCB01000135.1_pt1 | contig 117703 bp, 90 predicted proteins | sample 1671351 | NCBI WGS metagenome assembly OOCB01 (sample SAMN06348148, study PRJEB24527) | human gut metagenome | biome: human gut; feature: ankylosing spondylitis patient; material: feces | host: Homo sapiens | place: China | collected 2015-10 | reverse complement strand
GCTCATTTTGAATCTGACGAGATTAAAAATCTCATTTGTGCTCCAGTCGATCCAAGCCAAGGCTTGTCTCAAACTTTAGCGTTCATTCTGCAAGCAGAATGTTTACTCACTCGTTGTTCAGTTTTCAAAGATCAAACTTGTTTCGTTACCGAACGTCGTTCTCTTCAGCAACTCTTATATAATATCATGTCCGAACCAACTTTGCAAGCTCTTTTTTTAAGTTTCTTTCGAAAGCTTATTTCATTTGCTTACCACACCAGTGTTATACCGTGTTTTCTTGGCCGGATTAATAATATATCACGTATAGATATTAATTACAATACTTAATTTAATAAAATTCATTTACTACAAATCAACTACTCTTACTGTGTTGCTCTCCTCTATCCCAGTGTAAAGTTTATTATAGCTTAAATGACATTCTTTCCATTCATACATCGCAATACATGTCTAATTGATTTTAAACTTATTAGCCTACATCTCCTCTCTTATATTTTAGCTTCATTAATATGCTCAATTTAGGTTGTCCTTTTATCAAGGTCATGCAAGATTACTGAGGGCACTTTAAGCTACCACGAGTATAAGTAGAGGTATTATTGAAGAAAACAAAAAAAGTGATGCACGCATATAACTATACGTGAACCACTTCCTTGTGTGTTATTACATTATATATAGAAGGAAACTCTTAATGTTGTGCCTGTGCTGATGCTGGAGGCGTCATCGTCATTTGTCCATTATCTGCTTTTTGCACGCCAACTCGCAGCAACGTAATTCCCCATGTTATAACCGCGATCAACAGAAGATGAACCGTGTATCCCCCCACTGCTTCTCCACTATAGATCAAACGCATAAATCCCTGTACCCCATTGGAAGCGGGCAGAAAGTTTCCGATATAACGGTAGAATGGCGCCAGCATCTCGGCTGGAATTATATTTCCTGCTGTCATCAACTGGAGCGGAACCATCGCTACATTAAATAGAGGACCTGCATTGCCAAACAGGGCAAAACTCATTTGTGTAAAACAGATACAAGCCAGACTCACCAGCACATGATACAGATACAAAGCGCCGAAGGAGCTCGCAACATCCGTGAACTGAAGAGCTACTGTATCCACAATCAGAGGAACGATCACAGCTATACACAATAACAGCAATTGCCGTCCCCAGAAGATTTCCCATTTGGAGTGGTTACGTTTCATGATATTCGATGTAATATTAAACTGAATGTTCATAGTCATCGAAGCAATGTAGGTGATAAAACCCAGAATCATGGGCAGCATTGATGTTGCAAAATCACTCACGCTGTTCGTTTTATTAATTTCAGCCTTCACAGGCCCTTCATTCATCTTTGCCATCGCTTGTCCAATGGCTGCACTCAGTTCATCACTGTTTATACTATCATTATTGAGTGTCACTTGAACCTTGGATTCCAGAATCCCTTGTCCCATTTGTGCAGTCATTCCAGTCGCCGCGTGTTCCACAATGGATTTGGCTACATCGGCATTTCCCTGATTGATATAAAAGGACAAGCTCGCCTCTGTGCCTCCTGCAATCTGGTCAGTGAATCCTTCCGGAATAACAATAACCATCGCATAGTTACCTGCATTCATCTGTTGCTCAGCTTCCTCGGCAGAACCCAGTACATTGACATGGAAAGGCGCGAGCGTTTCAATCTGCTTCTGCACCTCTTTTCCCTGTGTCCCGTCTTCGTTCACCAGAGCAACTTGAAGTTGATCCACTCTCTCCGTGGCTTGATGATAACCCGTCATCCAGATCACAACAAATAACAGCGGAACAATCAATGCAAAAACCAATCCTATTTTTGTCTGTGGCACTTTAAGAAAATCTTTGAAGCTTCTCATTCGTTCACGACTCCCATTAGTTAAAATTAAAATAATTGCACTACATATATATGCACATGCACATAATTGCTCAAAAAAATTTATTTCATCTTTTCATAAATACGATTCATCACATTCATGAATGCTTCAAGCTCTTCAGGAGAACATTCGGCGAGTGCCTCTTGCTCTTGCTGTTTTGCCTTTGGTGTCAGAACGTTATTCATTTCCAGTCCTTCCGCCGTCAAACAAAGCAAAACCGCTCTGCGATCCTGTGGATCTTCTTCTCTTGTCACCAGACCTTTGCGAATCAACTTGTCTATAATTTTGCCTACCGTTGTCTGGTCCCGCACTGTTAATTCAGCCAGTTTTTTCTGTGATATATGACTTCCAGCCTTGCTCAATTCATTCAAGACTGCAAATTGTTCCGGAGTAATATCCTGTTCACTCAGATTTCTGGTTGTTGTTTTTTTGTATGCCAGATACGTCCGTGACAGAATCAGTCCAAGTGGATTTTCATCCATATTAACAGGCATGCTATTGCTCCTTTCTCTATATAGTAGCACTACCATCTAATTTGCGTAAGCTCTATATTATTACCATATTTACATTACTGTCAATTTAATTTTTTATCTTTTCAAGCAAAAAGAGACCCACCCGTTAGTCAGGCAGCTCTCTCCTCTGGCATCGTCAAGCCATACTTACTCGGGCTTGCCACTTGAAGTTTCGGTATCGTCCTTCTTCTTTGTGCCTTTACTTTTATAAGGCTTCGGTGCACTTTTCGCCCGGTTAGCAGCGGCTTGCCAACGGTTCCAGCCTTTTTTACCTGTACCACGGCCGGTGCCGCCTTTTCCTTTTGCATTGCTCATGTTATCACTCCAATAATCCTGTATATGCTTAAAAATGACCGTCCTCGGTAACTTATTATGCAACCCAGCCCATCTAATTCACTTCCAGCATTTCTTATTATACCAAAAATCCACGTCTTTACGTCCATTTCCATAAATCATTGTATTGTTATTCTGTTATGAAAGCGGTATAGTGGACATAATTGAAAGAGGAAGCTGCGTCTTCTTCGGGATTGTTACTGGTAAGCAGGCGATACCCAAACCAAGGCTGTCTATTAAGCCTTAGTTTGGGTTTTTTGTTTTTATTACGACCAATTGAGGTGAAACACATATATGATCATCCGTCAGATTTTTAACAACAATGTCATCCGGGCTGAGAACCAGGTTGGTCACGAATTTGTTGTCATTGGCAACGGTCTTGGCTTCAAAAAGAAAAATGGACAGCCTGTGGATGAGGAAAAAATCGAAAAAACCTTTGTGCTTAAATCGGATAAAATACCACAAAAATTAATCGATTTGATTGGGGAAACATCGGTTGAATATTTGAAGTTAGCGGACGAAATTGTGGGTCATGCCAAACAGGAAATGGGCGATATTTTTAGTGATAATATCTATATATCATTGATCGATCATATTCAGTTTGCCATTACCCGGTACCGTAAATCCGTCGGGCTGAAGAATTCCCTTTTGTGGCAGATCAAGAAGTTTTACAAGAAGGAGTTTGGGATTGGCATGAACGCTGTGAAGCTGATCCAGGAACAATTCGGCATCCAAATGGATGAACATGAGGCCAGCTTTATTGCGATGCATTTTGTAAACGCTCGTCAAGATGCTCAAGGCATGAAACAAACCGTTGAAATTACCGAAGTTATTGATGATATCTTCAACATTGTGACCAACCACTACCAGATCGCTCTGGACGAAAATTCATTTAATTATTCCCGGTTTATTACCCATCTTCAATATTTTGTGCAGCGAATGTTGAGTAATGAACAGGAGCAATTTGCTTCAGGAGATAACTTTCTGTATGAGCAGGTGAAGGACAAATATAGCAAGGCATTTGAATGCACACAACGGATCAATCAGTACCTCGAAGACAAGTTTGAAAGTGCCATGTCCATTGATGAAAAGGTGTATTTGACGATCCATATTCAACGTGTCACTTCCCGTAACGAGTTGCTGGACGCGGAATAAAAAAAGCTTGCAAACGATTTCGGCGTCATATATAGTAGGTCTCACAACTTAACGACAAGGATTGTTACTGCTCAAGCAGGCGATACCTAAATGATTGGCAACAGGTCATCTTTCCGATGATCATAGCCATTCGTTTAGGTATTTTTTTTGTTTTCAGGCAATCTTAACAACAAAGGAGAATGAACATGGATCATAAAAAAATGGGGGATGACATCGTTCGTCTCGTCGGCGGAGAAGCCAATATCAATGGTCTTGTCCACTGTGCGACCCGGCTGAGATTCGACCTGAAAGATTCCAAAAAAGCCGAACGCGAAACGCTTGAAAAACATGACGGCATTATTACCGTTGTCGAAAGTGGCGGCCAGTTCCAGGTTGTCATCGGTAGTAACGTGGCTCATGTATATGCGGAGATTATGAAAAACCGGGATTTTGGAGGAGATTCCTCCTCATCGGCTGAGTCTACAGGGGAAAAAACCTCGCTATTATCCAAAGTTTTTGAAATTATATCCGGAAGTTTCTCGCCGTTAATCCCGGCTATGGCAGGATCAGGTATGTTAAAAGCTTTGCTGACTGTCCTGACCATGCTCGGATGGATGTCGGATACAAGTGACACATACTTAATTTTATCCGCTGCCGGCAACGCTGTATTTTATTTCTTGCCCATCTTCCTTGGGATTACACTGGGTATGAAGCTGAAAGCCAATCCTTATGTAGCTGGCGTAATTGGTGCCGCTCTAATGGAACCTAGTTTCACTGGGCTGATGGATAAGGGCTCAGATGTATCGTTCCTGGGTATACCGGTTGTGATGATGAATTATTCAGCCAGCGTATTCCCAATCTTCATATCGATTAGTATCTACGCTGTTCTCGATAAATTACTCAAGAAAATCATTTTGAAAGACCTGCAATTGTTCCTTGTACCAATGATTGCTTTGATGATTATGGTTCCGCTGTCCGCAATGGCCTTTGGACCATTCGGTACCACGGTAGGTGACTGGATCTCTTCCGGCGTAACTTGGCTCATTGGTGTCAGCGGTATATTATCAGGGGTTGTACTGGGTGGTTTCATGACCTTCATGGTTGTGTTCGGACTCCACTGGGGCTTCACTCCAATCACGATACAGAACATCGGGGTTGGCGGCGATCCGATTGAAGCCATGGCTGCTGCAGCTGTATTTGCACAAATCGGTGTAGCCTTCGGTATTTTCCTGAAAGCCAAAAAGAACAAAACGCTGCGCACTCTTGCTGGCTCGACCAGCCTTACCGGTTTGCTTGCAGGAGTAACTGAACCAATCGTATATGGTCTGATCTTGCGTTATAAACGTGTGATTCCTATCGTGGTCATCGCAGGTGCGATCGGCGGTGCCATCAATGGTCACTTTGGTGTTAAAATGACTGCTTATGTGTTCCACAATATATTTGCCATTCCTGTCTATACACCAACGGTTGTCTACGTAATTGCGATTGCCTGCTCCTTTGCGGTAGCCGCGGTATTAACGGTGATGTTTGGTTATGAAAGCAAAACCAAAGACAAAGTTTCCGCGACCAATGAATCTGTCCCCCACACGTCAGTTGAAAGTACGCCGGCAGAACTTCCTGTCGTACCTGAGACCAAAACAACGGAGATCAAGAAAGAACAAATTTATAGCCCACTTACTGGTAAAGCCGTAGCACTGAATACCATTAACGACCCAGCCTTTTCGACTGGTGCTATGGGCAAAGGTTTGGCGATTGTCCCTGAGATTGGCGAAGTTGTCGCTCCCGTAGATGGCGTTGTCACTTCCCTCTTCCCAACTGGACATGCCATTGGATTAACAACCAACGCAGGAACGGAAATCCTGATTCATATCGGCATCAATACAGTAGCGCTAAAGGGAAAACACTTCTCTCCAGTTGTTCAGGAAGGTGATATCGTCAGACAGGGCGATCTGTTGATCCTGTTTGACATCGATAAGATCAAGGAAGCCGGATACGAAACCGTAACCCCTGTCATTGTGACCCTAACGCTGCAAGAAGTAGATGTGTTCGAAACAACTCAGGAACAGGTACAGAAAAATGATGTCCTGCTGACTCTCGTTGTCTGACCCAACTTATCTTATACGAATTCAACTTAGGAGGAACTAACTATGAAACATACTCAACTGAAACCATTTCCTAAAGATTTTTTCTGGGGAGGTTCAACCTCTGCCTATCAGATTGAGGGAGCCTGGAATGAAGATGGTAAAGGCCCTTCTGTCATCGACATGGGGAATCATGTGGAAGGCGTAACCGACTTCAAGGTAACCAGTGATCATTATCATATGTACAAAGAAGATGTGGCGTTGCTCGCCGAAATGGGCTTCAAAGCCTACCGTTTCTCCATCGCATGGACACGCATCTATCCGCAAGGAGCGGGTGAGGTAAATCCGAAGGGACTCGCCTTTTACGATTCTCTCATTAATGAGTTAATTAAATACGGTATTGAACCCATTGTGACGATGTATCACTTCGATCTTCCTTATGCGCTTGAAGAAAAAGGCGGCTGGTCCAACCGAGCAACGATTGATGCTTTTGAACAATATGCCAAGACCCTATATGAGAACTACGGAGATCGGGTTAAATATTGGCTGACCATCAACGAACAAAATATGCTAATCCTGCATCCTGGCTCTCTGGGTACACTGGATACAACACTTGTTGATCCGCAAAAAACACTGTATCAGCAAAATCACCACATGCTGGTTGCTCAAGCTAAAGCCATGGTCCTGTGTCATGAAATGCTGCCTGAAGCCAAGATTGGCCCAGCTCCCAATATCGGTGTAATTTACCCGGCGAGTTCCAAACCAGAAGACACACTCGCGGCTGATAACTATGCTGCCATTCGTAACTGGCTCTATCTCGATATGGCGGTATATGGACGTTATAACCATATTGCCTGGAGTTATCTCGAAGAGAAAGGATATACACCTGTCATTGAAGACGGAGATATGGACATCCTGGCTCAAGGAAACCCTGACTTTATTGCGTTTAACTATTATACTTCCCAAACGGTTGGTGAAAGCCTGAACGATGGTAATGACTTCTCCCATACAGGAGACCAGCATGAAATCGTAGGTGAACCGGGCGCATATAGAGGATCTGTGAATCCCAATCTGCAAAAAACGGAGTTTGGCTGGGAAATTGATCCCGTGGGCTTCCGCTCTACCCTGCGCCAGATCTACTCCCGTTATCACCTGCCATTGATTGTTACGGAAAATGGTCTGGGTGCCTTTGATAAACTGGAGGAAGGCGACGTGGTTAACGATCCATATCGTATTGAATTCTTCAATAAACATATCGAACAGATTCAACTGGCGATTACGGACGGCGTGGATGTATTTGGCTTCTGCCCTTGGTCTGCGATCGATCTGGTCAGCACACATCAAGGGTCGAGCAAACGTTATGGATTCATCTATGTGGATCGTGAGGAATTCGATATCAAGGAATTGAGACGTATCCGCAAACAGAGTTTCCACTGGTATCAAAAACTGATTGAAACGAATGGAGAAATTCGTTAATACACGCACTAATAAAAAAGTCGACTGCACATGAAACATGTGTAGTCGACTTTTTTGGTGTTGATGCATTGATATGGAAGCTTTCTTTTCCAATTATAAAATTACATTTCAGCCTTCGGTTGTTTTACCGCTTTGGCCCCTCTGAGTACTCGTAGGGATAACAGGAAACAGATCGCCAGAACGGCAGCTGCCGAAACATAAGGATAGTTAATATTCACATCGAACAGCGCTCCAGCTACGATTGGACCTGCGATATTCCCCAAACTGGTATACGCCGAGTTCAGTCCGGCCACAAAGCCCTGTTGTTCTTGTGCCAGTTTGGACATCTGTGTACTGATCGCCGGACGTAAAATATCCATACCCAGAAAGACGATAAACGTTACGACGAGAATCATCCAGTACGTACTTACAAACAAGGTCAACAGTACAAATACGGCTACAAATAACAGACAGACTGAAATGACCATCTTTTCACCAAATCGATTGAGCAACCAACCGATCAGGGATACTTGCACAACCGCACCTGCGATGGAACCAAATGTAATAATAAATGCAATGTCTTTGGTCGTGAAGCCAAACTTGTGATCCACAAATAGTGAAAATACCGTCTCATAGTTCGCTAGACCAAATGCCATAACAAATACAATAATCAAACTGAAAAAGTACGGTTCACGGTATGAATTCAGCAATTGGGATACCATACCCGGAGCTTTGGCCTTCGTTAAACCAGGGATAGGTTTACTTTGTTCTCCTGTACTTCGTGCAGATTCCGGCAAAATAATCAATGTAATGATGGATGCCAGCAAACCGGCAACCCCAGCGGCGTAGAATGGAATTCGAATGCCAAAGTCCGCAATGTATCCACCAATTCCCGGACCGATGATAAATCCGGTTGTAATCGCTGCATTAATCAAGCCCATACCTTTGCCGCGTTCTTCCTCTGTTGTAATATCTGCGGTGTAAGCCATAACCGCCGGGAAGATCATCGCCGCACCAATACCGCCTAACATCCGGGCTGCGAAGAGCAAGACTGGTGCATTGACCGCACCAAACATAAACTCGGATACGGCAAAGATCAGCATGCCGCCAACGATAATTTTTTTACGTCCCCATGTATCCGACCAACGACCCGCAAGCGGGGAGAACAGAAACTGGGTGAAGGAAAATGCCGCTACCAGCAATCCAACCGTGAATCCGGTGATATGCAGTAGATCCATATACGCAGGCATGATCGGTACAACCAGACCAATACCCGTAAAAACGAGAAAAATATTAAACATTAACAGCAGCAGTGCGCCCCTGTTCCGTGTTAGTAATGCCATGATTCCATCCTCCGTAGTTGTCAAAATGTTGCTTAAGCTTTATCTTTTGCAATCCCGTGCAAGAATACACTAGCGGCCTGGCGGTATAACGCAAGAGCCTGATCAGGCTCCATCCCCCGTGACATCTGACTAAGGCCAATAATGGTACTTTCCAATATGAGCGCGAGATTATCTACATTGTCTGCTTTGAACTCACCGCTCTCAATGCCTTGCTCTATCATTTGTTTATTAAATTGAATATGCCGCTCAAACATTAAGGAGATCCGCTCCTCAATATCATTTTCTTTCTTTTCCCCTGTGAAGAACTCATCAGCTGCCTTCGTCAGCGGGTGATTCATATCATCCATGACGAGTTGTTCCGCCAAACCATAAATTTTCTCCGTGGAGGTGCGATAGAGATGTTCTTTGGCCGCCCAACTCTCTTCCCACTCCCGGTCCCACTCATCGATTAGATAGAGGAACAGACCTTCCTTACTTTTAAAATGGTAATATATATTGCCTTTGCTGCTGCCCGTCGCAGCTACAATATCCTCAATGGACGTTGCTTTATAACCTTTTTGTACAAAAAGGGCTTTGGAAGCATCCGCAAGTTTTTTCTTGGTCTGCTCAGTCTGTAGTTGTTTTTTATTCATATTCATTCCATTTCACTCCGTCCCATCCATACTGAACATTCGTTCTGTATTTTAACAGATGCACCCAATATAAGCAATGAAAAAGGTACGACTGACAAAAAAAGAACCTTCCTATTAATCTAGGAAGGCTCTAGTTATTTTCAGTTTATTACTCCGAAGGAAAAGCGCTGAGATCCATATAGGAAACTTCCCACAGGTGATCATCCAGATCCTGAAAACTCCATCCGTACATAAATCCGTGATCCTGTGGTTCGTTGGATGGCTTCCCTCCTGCATCGAGGGCAGCTTGTACAATCACATCTACCTGCTCACGGCTATCTACAGACAGGGCAACAATGACTTCGGTTGTATCGGCGGCATTGGAGATTTTTTTTGAAATGAAGGATTGGAAACGTTCCTCCACCAGAAGCATGGCATAAATATTATCCCCGATGATCATACAAGTAGCAGACTCGTCCGTAAAATTGGCGTCAAACTCAAATCCCACCTTAGTAAAAAACTCAACGGATTTCTTCAAATCTTGAACAGGTAAATTGACAAAAATCTGCTTAGCACGAATAGCCACCATCGATCACCTCGAACTCATAGAATACATTCCACCTCAAAATAACACCTCGCGAATACGCTGTCAATTGAATATAATGGAGACATTCCAACTTGTGAGGTGACACGGATGTTGCTCCGTATTGTTCGAAGTAATTAGTCGTCGGGCTGGGTCAAAACGCGTACCAGCTATCAAGGGACACGTCTGTCCATTTGATCCTATTCGACCATTTACATTAGAACGATTTGGCATAACTCTTTTGTCCTGTTCAAACAAATCACATTGGAGGAATATGAAAATGAAAAACAAAATAGATTACGATGACTTTTATGAACGCGTAGGCCGGACGAATGGCTGGAACTTCAGCTCCATGAACGTTGTCTCGGAGAACATCGGATGGAACTTCTATGAGGAAGTTGTTCGCCATACGCGATCGTCCGATCTGTTGCTGGATATTGGAACAGGTGGTGGAGAAGCTATTCTGTCCATTGCGGAAGATGCCTTATTACTGGTGGGAATTGATCTCGCTCAAGGAATGATTGAGACCGCACAGCATAATCTTCAGGCTACGGACGGTCATTCCAATGTACGCTTTCTTCATATGGACGCAGAAAAACTGGCTTTTCCAGATTACTTCTTTAATGTGGTATCTTCCAGACACTCTAGGTTCTCTGCTTCAGAAGTATTTAGAGTTCTTGCTCAGGGTGGGATATTTCTAACCCAGCAGGTCAGCGAACATGATAAATCCAACCTTTCAGTAGCTTTTGGCCGTGGCCAAAGTTTTGGCATTCAACCTGGCACATTGATGGAACGATACAAGCATGAACTTCAAATAGCAGGTTTCCGTGACATTCAGGCCCGTGAATATAATGTGGTGGAGCATTACGCTACACCCGAAGATTTCATGTTTCTCCTAACCCATGCACCCATCATTCCTGATTTCGGAAAGGTAGACACTGACTTCGAGCGATTCCAGCAGTTTGTGAAAGAACATCACGACGAGAAGGGCATTCGTACCAACTCGGCACGCTTCATGATTACTGCTCGGAAATAAATGATTCCATATTGAATAAAATGAAACAATAAAGACCCGGTCACATGTGAGAACCATAACATGGTGACCGGGTCTTTATATTATGCTTTCGAGGCTATATTAAATCGGAGTTACTGCGTAATCTCCAACTTTTCCAAAAAAGGCTTTAATTTATCCACGACATAGTGGCTTCCACCTCGGCCGTTCACCTCTTCAATTACAGCGGATAACAGAAAGCTCGGAGAATCAGTATCAAACACTACGAAAAATCCGTTTTCCTGACCCTTCTCTCCCTTTTTTGCTTTCAGTTCCGCTGTTCCCGTCTTGCCCGCGAGCCCTCCAGGTATTGAATTCAAGGTGTGGGCCGTACCTCCCTGCCGGGAAACAACTTCTCCCAAAGCATCCTTAACCGTATTTGCGGCTTCCGGAGTAATAATTACCTCAGGCTCAGTGCTTTCTTTTCCCTCGATCAGAACAGGTTTCACCAGTTTCCCTTCATTAATAAAAGGTGTAAATGACGATGCCAGATGAATCGGGGACATCAACATCTCCCCTTGCCCGTAGGACGTATCAGCGAGCAACACCTCGGAAGACAGATCCAGATGTGCTTCGTTGGCATATTGGCTTGGCTTCAGATACAGTTCATCCAGTCCAAAGTTATCGCCAAAACCAAACTTCTGGATCCCATCAATAAACTTGGCGCTACCCATCTCGATCGCTTCCATCGCAAAGTAAATATTGTCCGAATACACCAGAGCATCGACCATGTTAACCGGGGATAAACTCTTCACACGCTTAACATAATAACCGCCCCAGCTATCGTCTTTGCGCCATTGCAAGCCAGAGATATCATGGGTTTTGTCCGCTGTAGTCACCTTCTCCAGCAGTCCCGCTGCGGCTGTAATCGCTTTGAAAGTTGATCCTGGTGCATACCGGGTAGTGACTCTGTTGATAAAAGGAAGCTTCTCATTCGCCGAATAAGCATCCCACTCTACCTGAGTAAGTCCTGTAACCATCTTGTTCGGGTTATAGGAAGGCGCACTGACCAACGCTAACAGGTTGCCGTCCGTCGGATCCATCAGAACCATTGCACCGGCATCTCCACCACTGGATAATGTCTGATACAATTTCTTTTGTTGTTTGGAGCTAATCGTCAGTTGAACATTCTGTCCATCTACAGCATCCTTGCGAATAAGCTCAGAACGAGAGTTACCGGATTCATCGGTGATTTCGATCAGACCACCACGTTCACCACGCAGCTGCTTCTCCATGGACTGCTCCAAACCCGCTTTACCGATCCAATCCTCTGCGCGATAATACCCTTCCGTATCTTTATCCAGATCTTCCTTGGTGGCTTTGCGCACGTAACCAATCAGGTGCGCAGCCGCATTGCCGAGTGGATAATAGCGGATTTCCTTGCTTTGCATCGTAACCCCGCTTAAAGATTCTGGTACGTCAAACTCCTCCGTTGAACCAATCGGGACAAAATACTCTGGCTTCACCCATGTCTGCGCAAGCGCCTTGTGAATGGCATCTTCCGAAACCTGATAATGGCTCGCGATTCGGGCAATCATCTGGTCCGGGTTATCACCAAGTTTCTCAGGTACAATGCCCCATTCATTCATCGTACCCTTGGTAGCGAGCGGCAAACCATCACGATCCACAATGTCTCCACGATCCGGGAACAGTGTCCTCACTCGTACCTTACTGCCCTTAACCATGTCATTCAGGATCAGTGAAGGTTGCCAGTTAATTTTCCAGTTTTTGCCCCCGTCCTCAAGCTCCTGCCGGACCATTTTCAATGTATGCGTCTCACTGACTTCTCCCAAAAAAGTTGTCAGTTGCAGGTTGTAATCCACCTCATATGTATCCGGGTTTTGTTTCTCTGCATCGGTCTTACTGCCATCGGAAGTCGTTTCGGCAACATCCACAGGTTTAACCTCCGCCTTGACGGTGGATACTTCCATACCCGAATAGATCGCATTGTATTTCTCAACAAATTGTTCCTTGTTCATGCCCGACTCTTGCAGCGAAGCAGGTGTCATCAAGGTGTACAACTGGTCAAATTCTTTTTTTTGCAGATGCTCTATGTATTGATTCACGGTAGTCTGGGGTTTGGCCTCTGCTTCTTTGTTATTCTGCATGTATAGATACATTCCGATTCCACCTGCAAACAAGATGGGCAGCAGTCCGTACATTAATTTACGTTTGGATTTCATGGTTACATCACCTCTAATATACACTATAGATTTCCAGAGCCATTTAAACAATGAAACAAATCTGACGAATTTATCATTAAAAATAGCCGAAAGCTCACATAATATGTTTAAATAAGGAGAGTGAGATTACATACTAAAGCTTTTTTGCTATGCAAAAGGCTGAAAAGGAGCCCGATGATGGAAATCAGCTATTTTTTACTCCCCAAAGCCGAAGTGGCCTATATCAAGTCTACCGCTTCCATGAAAGATGCTATTGAGCAATTGGAATCGCAACACTACACCGCCGTTCCCGTGATTGACCAGGATGGAAAATATGTTGCTACCCTGTCCGAAGGCGATTTGTTATGGAAAATGCGAAATACACCCGGATTGACTTTTGATACGATGGATCAGGTTCAGGTCCATGAGATTAACAATCGGGTATATAATGAATGTGTATTCATTGAGGCTGAAATGGAGGATATGCTGACACTTGCAGCAGACCAAAATTTTGTGCCCGTGGTGGATGTCGATCGTGTCTTCCTCGGTATTATCCGTCGTAAGGATATTATTGAATACTATACGCGTAACATTTCGGATTAAATGAAGTCAAACATCCTGTAATAAACGAATATTCAACTCGAAAGGGTACTCCTGTGGTCATGTTTTGGCCAAACCGGGGTACCCTTTTTGTTTCATGGTCTGGTTCGGAATCATTCTAGTTACGCTTAGCCCGCTCTTCAATGTAATAACTCAACACGTCCCTCGGACTTCCCTGAAATGCACGCTCTCTGCCGAACTCATACGCCTGATGCAAATACGAATACGCCTCGTCATGCTGTTCAAGTCTCATGCAGATCATGCCGAGATCGATCAACGGACTCGTACTTCTATCCGAACTCCGCGTACTTAACGATATCTCAGCCCACGGCTTCGCCAGTCCATACTGCTTCAGATCGATATGTGCATTCGCATGACAGGATGCGATCCAGCTTGCAATCTCCCATTCCATCTTCGGCTCGGGCAACATGCCCCATGCCTGATCATAATAGATAAGTGCTTGTTCATGTTGTTGCGTCTCATCCAGCACATTACCGGCTTCTACCGTTTCTACAATTTGTCGCTCCAGTTCGGCATGTTCCGGTGTCAGATCTTTCATTGCACCGTCTCCTCCTCCAGAACGAAATACCACTCCAGAAAAGCATTGAAATCAGCCCACTGCGGCTCACTCTCGCCATTAAGAAACCGTTCAATCGATTCACCCAGTTCCACCAGTACCACTTCTCCCGTCTGACGGTTGTAGAAAAATCCACCTTCACCTTCAAAACTGTCCAGTGGAATATACGCCTCGGGAAGTCCCAGTGTAAGCTGTGCTACATCCATGTCTTCCATATATACGGTGTTCTCCATAAACCAGCAGATCTGATACAACTCCTGATGCCTGCTGTAAAAAGTTGGTCCATCCTCTGCATGTAGATAAAATTGTGCAAAATCCGATTGAAGATCAATCTCCAGCTTTTGCAATGCTTCTTCGTAGGTTGCTGGAACATCTTCATGCCACCAGCCTTGCTCCTGGCAATGATCAATCACTTTATTGGATAACATCGCAGACCTCCTAATTCAATTTTGCTCATAATACCTGTTCAAAAAGATTGGTTTTCAGTACCGAGAAGATGGGATGAAGCTAGAAATGGAGTAGCGGAGCGTAGGGAAACTACGTGAGCAACGGACATTTCGGCTGAATTCCATATTCAATGCTGATGATGCCTCTAGGCATCCTTCGTAATCAAAAGCGGACTTTTTGAACAACCTCTTATAGTGATTTTACAGGTATCCAGACTTGGGGAGGTATGCCATCACCTTTGTACACTTCAAGTTCTGGAATCCCTGCATGCTGATATGAAGTGGAAGGAAACCACTCTGTCATAATATAGTGCCACAACCGTTGTATCGCTTCCGGCTCTAGTTCATCAGCTTCAAATACGACCCAATGGGACGCAGGAAGTTCGATGGACACCAAACCTTCAGGCACTTCACCTGAGTAAGAGGTAGCAATCCAATACTCCATTTGATTATCCTTCAGCTCTCTCTGATCTACACAGATGCCCACCAGACCGGGAATAGCTCCGTTATTGAACCCGTTTAAACGTTCCTCAATGCCGTCTGCCAAAGCATCCTGCCACATCTTAGGAATTTCTATTAAATTCTCACCATCCACACAAGAGAACGTTCGTTTGATGCCCACAAAGGTAAGAGACTGTTGTTCGATCACATGTTCATTCACATTCATTAGATGGACTCCTCTCCGAGAGCGATATGGGGCACGGTTCTCCATGACCCATTCATGAAAACATTGTCCCATACATGATATATACCTCCGATATGTCCTACAGTTACTGTATCAAAAGAGTAAGTAGATTGGAAATAGTGCCAGTACTCCTGCAAATAAAAAAAGTCCGCAGTGACTGCGAACCATATCTCTAAAAGGAATCACTCATAGCTTCACTCAAGAAAACACTTCCCGGCTATGGAATATACGATATGTGGCAAGTATAATCGAAACAGTCATGAAAGCCATCACAACTATATATAAGGTTAAATAAGACATATTCAGCCCGAATAAGGAATAGTTTATTGGTGTTTGATAAAGCCCTGTTACCCGTATCATGGTACTTATCGAAAATTTTTCGACCCATTTTAATGACCCGGAATTCAAATTTAATACGTCAAAGGCCAAGTATGGCAGACCTACTATCACAGTATTCGTAATTATAGCTATAAAGGATGTAGAACTGAGGACCGATACCAGTAAAACAATAGATGCAAAGACCAAGCTACCTGCTATATGAGTAAACAATTGAACTAAATAATATTGAAGAGCAGTAAAAGTATACGGTGAGAACTCATAATCAAAGCTGTAAACATACATGCCCACGCTCTGTATGGAAGTATCCGCCCCAGCCAGATTACCAAACCTTAACCAATATAAAACCAAGTTTACACCAGTAAATAAAACGGCACACATTACAACGTACAATATGGAAGCAATGCATTTTGCTGATACAAGCTTGCTTTTGCCTCTTTTGCTGCTACGCAGTAATGATGCTGTACCTAGTACATATTCTTCGGTAAATACCGGAGCCAACCCTAACAGAATCATAATCATCATAAAAACTACACCGAATTGATCAATATATTCCAGTAGGTAGCCCCAAGGTTTATTATAATAAATTTCGGATACATTCACTGTTCGCTCCATGATGTTGCCATGATCATCATATCGTGTACTGTTCTTAATCGTCTCTGGAGAAAAAAACACAATATCGTACAATGCACCATATTGGTATCTACCTTTGGTACTATCCCAAATGGAATCATATTGATTATGTGCGACTTTTACCTTCTCTGTTGTAATAGCACCTTCATAAGGTTTGTAAAAGGCGGAACCATCCATTATCCCAGGATGCCTCCAAAATGAGTATACGACTAGAAAAACAATTAAAATAGACAATGCTATGCCAATACTTTTACGCGTTAAAATTTTATAAAACTCGAATTGAGTTAAACGAATCAAGACTTCGTCTCCTCTCCAAAATAGTGCATATATACATCTTCAAGCCGAGGTGATTCTCGTACGGCTTGCGGGACAGGCTGTTCTTTGGCCAGTATTCTGGCTACGATTTCATCAGACTCATAAGACAAACCACTTACTTTGAAATGAGAGGTAAGATCAGCAAGTTGTTGCGGATTTAATTTCGCTTTCCATACGTTATTTTTCATCCGGTTCATAATCTCTTCCGGAGTATTATGGGCGATGAGCTGCCCTTCATTCAACAAAATCATCTCCTTACATGAAAACTCCAAATCAGAAATGATATGCGTAGATAACATTACAATACGATCTCTTCCCAGCTCGCCGATAATGTTACGAAATCGAATGCGCTCTTTGGGGTCCAATCCAGCTGTAGGTTCGTCAAGAATCAAAATTTGTGGATCATTCAACAAAGCTTGGGCAATTCCCAATCGCTGCTTCATTCCTTCGGAGAATGTGTGGATTTTATGTTGTGCTTGATTTTCAAGGCCCACCGTCACTAGCGTTTCCTGCACACGTGCTGAAGCTTGACTAATACCGATCCCTTTCAAAGAGCACATATACATGAGAAATTTATAAGCACTGAATCGGTTATAAAATCCAAATCGCTGGGGCATGTAGCCCAACAAACTTCGATAACGGTCTCCCATGTTTTGGATAGACTGCCCGTTCAACAAAATTTGTCCAGACGTGGGCTTGGAAATGTCTACAATCATGCGAAGCAATGTTGTCTTCCCTGCTCCATTCGGCCTAAGGAGACCGTAAACACCACCACTGGATAGTTCTAGTGAGACTTCTTTTACAGCCAACTTGTTCCTGTATTTCTTGGATACGTTATCCATGGTCAGTATCAAAGGAGTAACCTCTTTCTGTCTGTGATGTATATTTCCTTGCCATCTCATAGATCTGACTGATTAATAGTAAAACTCCGCATAGAGCCATCGCTATAAGTACTGTGGGCTGGATCGATTGAAGTAGAGTCTTCAATTCGGGATTACTTAGTACAAGCCAAACCAGCGCGAACCATACAATTAAAAAGATACTGACGGCTGTCCCACCTCTGACACGCATCGCAAGCCATAGACTTGCACCTGCTGCTATCATAAGCTGTGTATACGAGAGGCCGATAGCACTCCATGATATGGAAACATCTTTTTCGCTTGATATAAGTAAATTAAGCAAAACAACAAACGCCATATTCCCAATAAGTACTACGATTAGACGGGTAAGCATCAGTTGCTGTGCCGTGATTTTGCAGGTCAGTTCGATTTCCATTAATCCTTGATCTCGACCTTTAAAAACTTCTAGCAAACCAAGTACAAATGGAACAGGAACTATAAAGAGCACACTCATGTACGGGTCTGTCGTACTGTGAGTACCTAGCCAATAGCCGAACAACAAGAGCATTGAACAAACTAACCAGTAAGATTTGTGGAAGACAGCAACCTCACCATAAACTAACTGGAACAATTCCTTAACTGAATTCCCAGATGATTTTTGTTTCAGGTGAGCATTCATGTGATCTGGCATATATGTATCCAGTATTCTAATTGTCTTGTCAATCTCCATCTCGGATGGAAATTCGACCGGATACTCATCCAGATATGAAGCAATTTCGTTGTACTCTTCTATTTCCAACTCTGTTACAGGATTCAGTTCATCTCCGTTTCCTCTGCTTTTCATCCCGTTCACCTCCCACAATAATCTCCTTTAATTTCGTTATCCCCAATCGAATGCGCGACTTCACGGTCGATTCGTTGGTTCCCGTAAGTTCAGCAACTTCCCTGATCTTCAATCCATTGTAATAGTTTAGAATGACTGCATCTCGCTGGTGATCAGGCAAACTTAATACTGCGCGCCTGATTTGCTCATTCTGAAATCGCTTATGAAAAATATTCCAAACATTCTGTTGTTCACTGGCAGGGAACGCATCCTCAGTTAATTCACTCTCTCTTTGTTGTTGCTTGAACTCCCGCCCACGATAATAATCTCTACAATGGTTCACTGCAATCTTCAGTAGCCAGTGACTGAATTTACCTGTGTTCTGATACTTGTCCAAGGAATTCATCATTTTTACAAATACCTCTTGTGTTAGATCATAAGCAGTATGGTACTCTCCGGTTTTCCGGTAAACATAAGCAAATATCGACTGATAGTGCCGCTTCACCAGTACTTCCATGGCAGCACGGCTACCTTCGCGAATCTCTTGAATAAGCTCTTCATCATTCAACGCTCCCTCACCCCCTCTATAAACAATTAACGAAATTTGGATAGTAAAAGATCAAAAGCATAGAAGTATATTTTTCTGAATATAACAAAATTTCAAAAAAGAAGTATTAATACATTGGCTCTGATCCAAATTTACTCAGGCGTGCGAACTACTGGCTTCATCCTTCATTTCCTTATTCTGGTGCAACTTTATTGTTACTCGTTCGTCTAACTACTGACCAACAACTAAGGAGATGACTATGCGAATAACTTGCAGCCCCGGTTTCCCAGGAAGCATGATTGGATCGATTGATCTTCAGCCATCGAAGTATTACACCCCACCTTCCAGTAACAGTAAGATCACAGAATATGTTGACCCCGAACTCGTTACCATTCCCTATGTAGAAGATCCGGAATTCGGATCACACTTTGACAACATGAAGGTTATGAACGGAACTTATAAAGATGAAATGCATGTGAGCTATGATGTCGAATTTACCATTGATGTAGATAAAAAAGGTTATATTACGCAATTCGAGCATACGTTCCAGCTGGAACGTTATCTGGATCTGGTTCGCACAAAGTCCTATAAAGTGATCAAGACAAACTGGTGCGGACAAGTATTTCACGTGATGACGTACAGTTACCTGGAGGAAGTCATTCATCCGAAAAATGTTCTTTTTAAATGTAACAATGCCGAGGATGTCTTCGTCGTGGCTGAACTTATGCCCCATCGTGTTGGTGGCATTGTGGTACAGCCCAATAATCTTTATCTGCATTTCCGTGCATTAATCTCGGCACGAGATGATCTGTACCCATTAGATTATATGTGTGAGCCTGATTTCGACCTGAGTCTCGACTAAAAAGTAGATACATATGTAGAAAGAGCATAAGCTGTCCCCAATCAGCGGGGTGGCCTGTGCTCTTTTTTTAACAAATGAACCACCAACTCCCTAATTAAAATATCCTCCTTCACATGCTCGGCCTTATGCTCTCATGCCTGGCTCTAAGCAAAATCAACTGTAATGTCGATGAATATACCATAATGCTGAACATGCATATGTTCTTCGTACGTTCAGATATGAGAGGGGTTGGAAACATGGTTTACCGGAAAAATAAAATACATTCACTGTTCACTCTGCCCTTGGCAGGTTTGCTGTTTCTGTTATGGGGTGCTCAAGCGGCACATGCGGAACAGGTCGACAGTTTGTTACCTGAGCGAAGTCAGCAGGAGATTGTCCAAAAGTGGAATCAGTGGATGAATGGCAATGATACATCTCCCCTGTATACAAAGACACCTTCGACAAGTGCTCCCTACTCTGCTGGTGTGGTAAGTGACGCCTATCTGGAACAAGGGCTGAATGCAGCCAACTTTTATCGTTTTATCACGGGGCTACAGGGCGATCTTGTCCTTGATCCGGCATTGAATCGTCAAGCCCAGCATGGGGCTGTTGTGGTCTCCACGGGCGGATACCTGTCCCATTCTCCAAAACAGCCAGGAGATATGCCAAAGGATTTCTTTGACACCGGTTCAAAGTCTGCCAGCAGCTCCAATCTGTACGTTACCAGCAGTGCCAAGAATAACGTCCTGACAAAAAGCATTCAGGCCTATATGAATGATTCGGATGCCTCCAATATTGATCGATTGGGTCACAGGCGCTGGATTTTGAGTCCACAACTGCAACGAATCGGTTTTGGACTCGCCACTCGTAGTGAAGCGGGCAAGACATATGATCAGTACTATAGTGCCATGCAGGTATTTGATAAAAGCAGAACGGGGGGAACTTCGTTCAACTACAGCCTGTTCCCGAATCAGGGCGCTTTTCCAATCGAAGCCTTTGGCAGTACACAGGCCTGGTCTGTTCAACTGAATACAGATGTATTCGCGAAGCCATCACTGTCTGAGGTACAGGTCGAGATGACTCGGACTTCCGATCAACGTACATGGAACTTTAATGCCAAGAATCAGAACAGTGGCTTTCCAACCGGTTATTACAACGTGGACCCTGCGGATAAACAATGGTTTAATCAAGCCTATTTCAATGTAGAGACAGCTGGATATGGATATGGTTACGCCATCATATTCCGTCCCGACGATGTGCAATTGTTAAAAAACGGCGATACGTTCAACATTCGAATTACAGGTCTGCAAAAGAAAAACGGTACAGTAGCGGAAATCTCATACTCCACACGTTTCTTCCATGTGGACGGTGTTCAAGATACAACACTTACCCGTATAACGCCAGGACAACCAAACCTGAAAGTCCGAACAGGAGAACAGATTGATCTGCCTTCAATCACTGCCGTGAATGATAACGGAACATCCTATGTTCCACAGTCTAACGTTTCCTTCACCACGACGTCAGATCGCATTGTCATCAAGGATGGAAAAATCATTGGACTTCAGGCTGGTAAAGCCGAAATTCGGATTCGTTTTGAAGGGAAAGAAGCGGTTGTCTCTGTTACGGTAACGGGAATTCCCTAATTAACTGATGTCCGTACACATTGGGCGAAAGATGCCATTCAATGGGCCGTTCAACAGGAGATGGTCAGTGGATACGAGGATGGAACGTTCAAACCCAACAATCAGGTGAGTGAAGCCGAATTCCTCTCTATGTTGTTCAAGCTGTATGCGAATTCCCATGTCATTCAGAGCATAGATGCTGCAGAGGGACAAGCTATCAAAGGAAACATCTGGAGTGATCGTTACTATACCTATGCTTCCGCGTTGAATCTGAAACTGGATGCCAGCAAACAGAATCCGAAGCTGCGCAATCGTGCCTTGAACCGAACAGAAGTAGCCTTAATCGTGGCGGGGCTTGGCGGTAAAAATTATACCCAGGACGACGATGCCATCCGGTATCTGCTGAACATGGGATACTCTTCAGGCAAAACCGCAGCTACGGTGCAAGGTTATGCGGGACAAGAATCCTTGACCCGGGCAGAGGCCGTTGTTTTTCTCCAGAACTTGAAGGAAAAAGGCTTCGAACTATGGAGCAGACCAAAGAATGCCACTGAAGCTACCGAGAATGAAAAGAACGGCGGACTTCCGGATCAGACCATGAAAGCAGTATATTCCGCCGATCACACACTGGTCCTTCAAGGTACGTTCCCGGCGTATGCCAACCAGACGATGCCGATCAAAATTCATGGTCCTTCGCCTGCTGTAGAGCACATCCAGACGCAGCAGGTTACAACAGATGCCTATGGCAATTTCAAACTAATGGTAAGTAACCTTGATGCGAAGGAACTTAACCTCTATGTGGACGTGCGCGAAGATTATTCCTACTGGATCAGTGTAGAAGCGGGGCGTACTGCGATAAGTGATTATACCGAGTAACATGTAAAAAACCAGCTTAGGAATTCTACATGGAATTCCCAGCTGGTTTTTTTTCTCGAAAAATATTATTTCTGTTGTGAACATGACATATTTTTATGGAATTGGAGAAGCGTCGGCTGCACTAGAAATTAAAGCGGATGACCGAATTGCTCTGCCTTTTCTGTCATTATCCTCGTTAACCTCGCTCTTAGTCCGCTCATCCACTCCGGCTCATATGACCACTGCTCTGCAACAGATCGAAGCATACGCACATAACCGTACAAGTTGGCAAAACGACGACAAGCGGGGAACATACTCTCCAGATCATAACGTTCTCCTGCCTCGGACCAGTACCCGTTCAGGAACAATTGCTTCTTCTGCTCCCATTGTTCAGGCTCGATCTCCTCACGTAGACTATCCAGACTCTGTTCCACGTCCATTGTGTACCAGTGATACATCGAGTCATCAAAATCAATGGCATAACAAGACTGGCTACCTTCGTCATAGAAGACATTGTCCAGTTCAAAATCGTAGTGGATGAGACCGAAATTTTGCTGGGTCATCGGCCAAGTCGCAAAATACGTTCGAAGAAACTCCACCTCATTCAAAGCAGCCGTTTCACCAGGAAAACCCTTCAGGATCTCCTGCATCCAATCCAAAACATCCGTATAGGTCCAGCGTTTCTCCTTCTGCTCAGGCATGAATGCGCGCGATAGATGATGCAGCTCACCCAATGCCTGACCATAGCTGTACAGGATGGAGTCATTCAAATCAATACTTCCTAACTGCGATCCGGGTACTCGCTTGAATACGGAAGCATAGTACGTTCCCCATGGGGTGTGAGCCTCTACAAGTTCCGTCCCTGAATGAGAAGGTACAGCCTCCATGGCTCCATACTGATTCGTTCGAAGATAACGGAGGAAATCCAATTCCGCGCGAAGGTTGATTTTATTTTTTTCCTCTACCGGGGCAAAACGAAGCAATCTCACTTCTCCCTGATCTCTGAACGGATACACGGCATTGGAGGATATGCGATAATACTGAAACATATCCAGCGACTCAGGATCATAACTCCAATTCTTTAGAATCATCTCGGCAAGGTCTTTATTTTGGAATAAATATTTTAATTTTAACATGGACATTTCTCCTTTTTGATCGTTTATGTGCATTGCTTGTAGGTAACGAATGCCTATTTTTGCGCGCAAAAAGCCGCAGGCTATGCCTGCGGCTTTTAAAATTCTGAGTGTATGAGAAATTTGCACAAGCAAATAAACCTCGCATACGCCAGAAAAATTGAGCAGTTATATCCCTATATATCAGCAGATCTCAGATCGGACTGGGAAACTGGATGTGTCCCACACTGTATCTGAATGGTCTGCCGGAATTATTCAGTTTATGCTTACCTTCATTGTAGTAATGGAACATACCATCTTAGACCGTCGTTTCATGACGCTCACTCCCTTCAAAAAACCAGTTGTTACCATAATAGTCGATAAGCCAAATGTAAGCAATTACAAAATGACGATATTCCCATCATTTTTTACTGGACAACCATCACCCGTTCCACCGTCTCGGTGTTGTCCTTATACCACACCATCACGATGTTTTCTTTTTGAAGATCAGACACTTGAATGGACGAATTCGCACGTGGGCTGAAATTGCCCGAACCCGGCGTCCCCATGACTTCAGTGATAACAACATCATCACCTATATTCAATCTCATCTCCATTCCGGTATCCTTCCATTCCATGCTTGGAGATGAGGTATCTTGCACCTCAAGTAACGCCAGCGTAACTGTGTTTCCATTCACGGAGATGACTCTACCAGTAATGTCGGCATTCATCATCCCCTGCGTCATGCCAGGACTGCCTGTTCGATCATTCATGCCCGCAGTGCCTCTTCCACCTCTCGGTGTTCCTCCATTCATTCCCAGGCCACCACCATTCGGCATACCGCCACCGTTCATGCCTTGCACAGAACTGGTCTTGGTAATATTCTGGGCGGTTATCACATCACAGGCCGTAAGCATAACCGAGCACCCCAGCAAAAGGAGTATTGTAACCGATGTGAAATATTTATTTTTTCGCATATGATCACCTTTTTCTCAGGGAATATCTCTCCAAGGTACCTTTACGATGGAATATGAAGTCATACGTATCTTTGAAACCCATATAGGACAGCACAACCAACAACGGATATACAGGGTAGATGTATCTGGACTTAATCTCCCACAGAATATAAAATCCGATGAATCCGAGAATGACCAGGATTAAGGAGACTTCATCATATCGTTTACGACGAATTCCACCGACCAACCGGATGAAAATAAAACAGTACATCAAGAAATTCATCACATATACAATCCAGAGCAAACCTGTCCGATAAGCCGAACCCCCTTGCAACAGTTCTGTTATCGCATTGGTATAACTATAGGAGCCTGCGATTCCGCCTCCCCTTCCTCTTCCGACACCCAAGGAACTTTCATTGCCGATTCCGTAGCGGTCCATCTGGTACGTTCCTTCGGTCCAGGTCCATATAATCTTTTTGTAATACATCTGCACCAACTCACTCGCACTTGCTTCAGACAGCTTGTTGCTGATTTCTTGTTTGAATAATGATGCGCTCTCTGCCTTACTGTAGTTGGCCTGCCTCTGGTAGATCTGATAACTCTCCATATTGTCCCAGAAGCCAAAACGCTCCAGATTAATCCCCATATTCAGCCACATATAGACCGGTGCAGCATTCTCTCCGACAGGTTCGCTCACAACAGAGGAGGATTGAAGAACCGCATTCTGTGTCCAGGTTGGTACATTAAACAACATACCCAGCACACCGATGGAAATGATGACTTTCTTCATTCCAATGCTCCGTAAATTCAGCAGGATATATATGATGGCAGCGATCAGCACGATCACGCCAATGCTTCGGAAGTAATTGCCCATCGCGAGAAAAACGGCGGCAATGACAATTGTTTCCCAAGACTTTTCACGTACAAAACGAATGATAAAGTATAGGCACGATGTCAGAAATGCAGTAGCAATCACATCGTTATAGATCAGGTTGTTCAGGAATAAGGAAGGCAGCTACGTGGCTGCAAAGATCAACACACCGTAATCACGTTCCGTGGATCTGTCATTCACTTGTTTATAAATAAGATAAATCATGAACGTTGTTAACGTTGAAAACAAAATATTAAATAGTTTGATGACCAGATAGTTATCCGGGAACAGGTACAGCAATGTCTTCAGGTACAACACGATTGAGTAGTTAAACGGGAACATGTGCAGATAACCACCCGCTTCAAACGAAGAGTAGTCTTGGTCATACAGCATGTTCATGGCAAGTGAAAGAACGGTCTGTGAATCATCGGTGGGCACTCTCGGAAATACAAAAATGATGATGATCTGAATGACCAGAGAACATAACAGCACAATCGGAATGACAACCTTCGGGCTGTATTTGTTCAGTTTCAGACACAGAGCATATAACCCGACACCTGAACCAAGAAGCAAAAGAATGACCGGGAGAAAAATACTCCACTGCTGCATGCCCAAAATGGGATTGTCCCCATACAAGGCGTAGTTGTACTGTGCTCGAACCAACAAGGACGAAGCAATAAACACCGCAACAAACACGAGCAAAATGAGATAAAACGACTTATGCAGCACCTTAGACATGCAAAAACTCCTTTTCGATTACAGGATTCCGTGAGTATTATAATGGCTCTGGCTGAAAAATCGCTGAAAAGGAGTAACGCTTGCGATCGGTGCAGCTCAGTATGTGTACACAAACAGAAAAAGACCGTCCCTTCGATAAGGTAACGGTCTATATGTCCAATTTTTTAAAAGTATAGGGCCTTAGCTAAATGTTGAAGATCACTTCTCGTCCTTAATAAACTCAATGATATCCTGGATGTCACAATCCAAAGCCTCACATATTCGATTCAGCGTATCGAACTTCACACCATCGGTTTCTTCATTATATAATTTGGCAATCCCATTTCTATGTAATCCGGTTAGTCGGGATAAATCAGCAATATTAATTCTTTTCTCACCCATAATACGAGATAAATGAACCTTGATCATACGAATTCCCCTCCAAACTAAAATGCACACTGTGATGTTGACAAAGGATGCCTTATTCTGTCCAATACACACAAATAGACCGCCCCCCTCGCAAAAGGATGCGGTCTATTGTTGATCATCTTTCTAAGCGAAGCCCACCGCCCTTAAAAGCGGCTATTGCTCGGAGGAGTCGTGTTACCAGCACGGCTCTCTTTGCATTTTACGTCTAATCTGCTCTTATTATACCATACTCAAATCTCCGGCGTCACATGTAAACCACGCTAGATACGATACATTTCTTTATACTCATCCACATATAAAACTTCAATACAATTCGACCAATTCAGAATCGAACCGACAAAATCCTGAATGTCCAGACCCGGCATCTCATACGTCTCCGCTGTGTTCACCGAACCTGTTGCGTCCTCAATCAAGGTTACCTTAAACCCTTCGTGTTCCGCAGTAATTGCCGTAAACAGACAACAATATTCCATGTTGAATCCAACAATAAATACATGTTCTACCTGATGCTCATGTAGCCAAGTTCTTAGCTCCGGATTGCTGAAGGCACTTGGTTTGCTTTTCTCCATAACAGGATACTGACCGGTACCCATTATAATTTCCAGGTTCTCAACATTTTTATAGAACAGTGAAGAACCCTCCTGATCGTAATCTACATGTTTCATGTATATGATTGGCTCATGTTGCTGTTCAAAATCAGCGATAACCGCTTCAATCTTGCCCAACTGAACTGTGAAATCCTTCAATGATGTAATCCCATACTGCACATCCAACACGATTAGTGCTTTGTTCATCTGTAATTCCCCTTCAGTAGACTAACAAGTTTTTATCCATCATTACCTACTTCTTCTGCTTCTTCTCCCGAGCTTTTTCCACATTTTCTTTCACCCGAAACTCCACAATCCGGCGGATCAGATCCTCCGGCAATGGCTGGTCCAGCGGAAACTGGACAGATCCCTTAGCCCCTTTGTACTTGGAGAGTTCCTCCTTAAACGCCAGAATCCCCGTGGGAGCAGGGTAAAACCCAATATGATGCTGGTATGCGGCAAAATGAACCAGATTCCCATGCTGTGCATACGTAGGCATCTGGTAACTGATCTTCTCTTCGGCGTTCGGAGCCGCTTCACGAATAATCTGTCTTAACGCCTGTAATCTCACCTGTACATCAGGTGCAAACTCCGAGATATATTCATCTACCAGCACCGAATAATGGTTACTCTCAGCCATCTTGGACTCCTTCCACCACGGATACATCAATGGATTCGTGGTACGGGCATATTTGCTTATATTGTACTTCAAATGGACAAGCGGAACAGCTATTTTCCTGCAACTTGGAATGTTAAATTTGATTTTTAAGTGAACTAAGCCTTATAATACGTTTAAACAATTAAACATTATAACGGAGTGAGCCATGAACGAGTCGATAGGTAACCAAAAAGTTATTGATATTTTCGAGAATCTAAGTCCTTATCTTCAAGGTTTGGGAGATCCCGTTCGCCAGCGAATCATATCGCTGCTCATTGATCAAGAGAGCATGAACGTATCGCAGATTGCAGAGCATGTCCCCATGTCACGCCCTACGGTCTCTCATCACTTGAAAATATTGCGTCAATCCGGGCTGTTATCGGTTCAGAAAAAAGGTACGGAGATGTATTACAAGCTGGAGTTCAACGATGCGATCGAATTACTCAAACAGCTCGTTCATCTCGTAGAAGTGGAATGTCAGAGCTAGCGCATATCGCGCTGGTGAACTGCATTCCTTTTCTTCACCTCTATATGTTCAATAGTTTAAACATATAAGTACATAAACATATCAACGGAGGTATATAGAATGAATAGAAAAAGAGTTCTCATCGCTGGAGGCTATGGTGCTGTAGGTGCACAGCTTGCCCGCATTTTGCATGACAGGCATCCTGATCTGGAATTGTTACTGGGAGGCCGTTCTGCAGGTAAAGCAACACCTTTTCCATCCAATCGTGTCCAAACGGTTATTGTTGATACCAATGCAGACGATCCACTGATTCACGCAGGAGAGAATATATCGCTAATCATTAATGCAGTGAACGATCTGGATGATCGGTTACTGGTATCGGCGGTGCGGAGAAAAATACCACTTATCGATGTAACACGCTGGACTGAGGTGTTCAATCAAGCGATCCGTACAATAGAGCAGGAAGAGCTTCATGCTCCGGTAGTGCTGTCCTCTGGATGGATGGCAGGAACGGCGTCACTCTTTGCCATGATACTTTCTAACTCTCTGCAACATGTCGAAGTAAACATTCATGCCCTATGGTCGTTGCGGGATAAGGCCGGCCCTGATTCGGCAGCCTTCATGGACCGGATGAGTATTCCTTTTCAGATAACCGAAGCCAATACACATCGACTCGTCTATCCCATGACAGATCCGATTAAAGTTCATTTCCCGAACGGGTATACGACCCCATGTTACAGACTGGACACCCCCGATCACGTCACTTTGCCTCATACCAGCCATATTGATTCCGCCAGTTTCCGTATCTCATTCGATAGTAAAGTATCTACATATGCTCTCGCCGGATTGGTCAAAACCGGAGTATGGAAGATGATCAGTGGTGAACGTTTCCAGCCATTCCGGCGGAAATTGCTCTATAATCCGGGAACCGGGAGTGCACATCATCTGGTCATTCAATTGAAAGGGCTGGATGCGAAAGGTAATCAGGTTGAACGAACGATGACGGTCTCTGACCCACTCGGTCAGACCCACATGACTGCACTCGGCGCTGCGGTGCAAGCCGAGAAAATACTGATGATGCCTACGGATGAGCCTCTGGCTCCAGGCATCTATTATCCTGAGCATCTGTTTGATGATCGAATGGACATGGATGCGGTTACTCATTTTTTCACACAATACGGCGTTCAAGTAACCCACTCCTGATCCAGACATAACAAAAAATCCGCGAAGCCGCTCACTGCAAACAGTGGGACCATCGCGGATTTTACGAATTATAATGGAGGGATCTATCGTATCAAGTACAAACTTGGGTCTGGAATTATAGTGTCATAGCCCGACCATTTGATTTTTCATCTCAACAGTTGCAATATATCTGATGATTTTTGATTGGCTTGAGCTAGCATAGCTTGTGTTGCTTGTAAAAGAACAGTCTCTTTCGTATTTTTCATCATTTCTTTCGCAATATCTGCGTCTCTTATCTTGGATTCTGCAGTAGACAAGTTAGAAGAAGCGTTCATAACATTGTTCAATACATGTCCAAGGGCGTTTTGGTAAGCGCCAAATCTAGCTCTGTGTGAAGACACCTGCTCAATAGCTTTATCAATCTGAACGAGTGAGTTGTTGGCTTCGTGCTGTAAAGAAAGGTTAATGCTCTCTACTCCAATAGATTTCGTTCTAACATCTGCAAGCTGAACTTTATAAGTTGCTCCTTGATTAGCACCCACTTGCAAACCTAAAAATGTTTGGTCAGAACTTGAACCATTTTCATTTCCACTGATATCAGTTATTTTAAAGTCAGTTATCTGGTAACTACTACCGTTCATTTCTCTTTCAAATTTGAGCATACCATTATCATCAACAGCAATCATTCCCGCACTTCTTTTTTGAAATTCATTATTCAGATAATCTATAAATTCTGATGAAGAGTAACTACCCTCATCTAAAATAAATGTTTTATTTATTGAACGTTCAAGACCAATTTCCCATCGGTTACTATCTCCATTAATAACAATACCATTAGTTAGATCAAGATTTGTCGTTAAAGAACTCTTCGTTTTGGGATTCCAAACATCACCTGGAATCACTGGACGCATAAAAAGAGGATTAAGTGCGTTACCTGAAACTAGTTGAATTGCATTCGGAGAACCACTTGATTTGTGTGTCAACCTTAGAATGTAGTGTTTGTTACCCGGTCCATCACTTACATTAACACCAAAAGCTGGTGAAAAACTAGCTAGAATATCCGCTCCTACGCTATCAAACTGGTTATTTAACTGATCAATAAGTTCATCTCTGCTATACGTTCCTTCTGCAAGAACTATTACCTTGTCAATACCCAAATCCTTAATATGAAGAGTATCATTCACACCACTTTTAACCGAATAACCTATAGAAAAGTCGGCTTCCCTACCCAAAACTTCATATAAAATGCTGCGTGTACGTTCTTCCGTAAATATTTCATTAAACGCTGTTCCTTCCACTTCTATCTTGTGATTACCTGAAATTGTGCTGGTCAATAGCGTTCTCATATGTGTATCATCCCATTGACTGTAAGCATGTGAGAGTTCTACTGGAGCCCCGATAGCCCTTAGCTTTGAGTTGATATCATCATATAATGCAGTAGAGGATCCACGATACACGCCCGCACTGATATTAATGGAGTATGCCGTATCGTCAAATTTTATCGTTAACTGATCATTAATTCCGGATAAGATTTCGACTCCAATAGCATTCTGAATATTTCCACTATTACCAATCAAGGTGGATCGGCCGAGAGTGGATATATTTTCTCCTACATACGTAATGAAACTTACTGAGCCTGGTTTAATTTCTCCACCCTGATCATCAACAACTTCATTTAAACCATTATTCAACAAATTAATCCCGTTAAAATATGTATTATTTGCAATATCATTAATGCCCTCTTTAATCTGTCGAACTTCTTCCTGTATAATCAAACGATCTGAATCTGTTAAGCTACCATTCGCTGCTTGCACAGCAAGTTCTCTTAATCTAATTAATAAGGGATCCTGTATATTACCTAGTCCTGATTCAGCAGTTTGAATTAATGATATCCCATCTTGTATATTTTTTTCCGCCTGATTCATACCACGAATCTGAGCCCTCATCTTCTCAGAAATACTCAATCCTGCTGCGTCATCTGCTGCCTTGTTAATTCGCAAACCAGAAGATAATTTACTTGTTGATTCGGAGATTGATTTATTAGTATTTTTAAATCTATTGGTAATATTCAAGCCAAGTATATTATTCTTAACTATCAAATTCTCACCTCTTAATCTACTCTTTAACTAAAATGTATAGGACTTACTATCCATTATACTAGAGAAACATGAAATCTGATAACAAATACAATAAAGTGTTGAAAATTATATTTACAACGTCATAGCCCGACCATTTCGCATCAGGTAATCTTCTTTTGTTTTGTAATCCGGCATGATGCTACCGATCCGCCGCCAGAAGGAGCGATCATGATTCATGTGGTGAATATGGCAAAGTTCATGAATGATGACATAATCGATCACTTCCAATGGCGCCATCGCCAGGCGATAATTGAACGTAAGTTTTTTGTCCCAGCTGCAACTGCCCCACTTGGTGGGAGAATCTACGACTTCTACTGACTTCGGCTTCACCTTCAACTCCTGCTGATAGCGACCGATGCGCTCCCCAATCATACGTTTACACTCGGCAAAATAAAACTTCTTCAAATTCGCTCGCAGCTCTTCTTCTGTCAGACCCTCTACAGGAATTAAGTCATGCAGTGCATGCTCCTTGCCAAAAAGCAGAAACTTCCCCTTGCCCTCATCTTCGTATTCCTTGGCTTGAGGACCTTCGAGCGCCCGCTGCATCAGTGCGGATTTCTTCAAAATTACATCCCCGTGCTGCTCTACAAGTTGCCGGATCATGTCTTCACTGGTACCATTGGGTGCTTTGATTGTTACCATATAAGGCAAGTCCATCGTGATGGACACTTTCTTGCGTTTGCCGTATTGGATATGACAGTTAATGCTGTGATTATTTAATTCTATAGTTAACATAACGCGCTCCGCTTCTGAAATTATTCAACCAAATTAAATTGTATACCATCTCCGGCTATAATGCATACTGTTCGGCGATATATATGTTGGTATTGTATTTTTATACACGATTATGTATTATTATTTAATTATAAAATCGGAGGTTAGATATGACGCATACTACGGATTCAGAATACAAAACCATTGAAGAACTATCCCTTAATCACTGGCAACCCTTGTCCACCTTACTGTATGACGGCTGGGTACTGCGTTTTGCCAAAGGATATACCAAACGTGCCAACTCCGTTCAACCGATCCACTACTCCACTCTGGATGTGTATAAAAAGATTGAGGAATGTGAGCGCATCTATGCTTCCAATCAGTTAAATACCATATTCAAAATCACACCGTTTATTCAGCCGGATCATCTCGACCAACTTTTGCAAGAGAAAGGGTATGGCGTTGTCGATCTGACCCGCATCCAGACTCGGAGTCTGGAAGAGATCAAAGAGCCTGTGCACCAATCTGTACAGATCGACGAACAGTTGACCACAACATGGCTGGATCAATTTTGCCGGTTGAATCAGGTGAATGATCTGCAACGGGAAACGACCGAATTAATGTTGGACAACATCCGGACAAAGGTAGGTTTCATTTCGCTGTTGATTGACGGGCAAGTCGTCGCTTGTGGGTTCGGTGTCATCGAACGTGGCTACATTGGATTGTATGACATCATAACAGACGCTAACTTCCGGAATCGGGGACTTGCTGAACAGATGATCTTGCATCTCCTGCATTGGGCAAAAAGGAATGGCGCTACGTCTAGTTATCTGCAAGTCGTTGCGAATAATGCACCTGCCTTGAAGCTTTACGCCAAGCTGGGTTATTCAGAGATTTATAGCTATTGGTACAGAGTCAAAGAATAGAGTGTTTGCTAATCAAGCTTAGCTTGTGGATTTTATCATATTCAGTCTGACAAACAGATTAATTCAAAACAACATCTTGAAAGCAAAACTGCCCTCCTCCTATGAAGGAAAGGCAGTTTTTAATTTTTCTTAGTGATTGTCCAAAACTCTTCACATCGTTCAGCAGTACCCCCTGCGCTTTTCTACAGAGGCAGCTTCACCAGCACCTCATATTTCATACCGGCTTGTATGTTCTTGATGATGTCGCCTTCAATCCCTTGGCCGTCAACATGCACTTCAATCGTCTGGACAGTTGCATCCTTCTTCATGTTTACATTCAGCTCAGCCCCGCGGAACAACCGCGTAACTGATGCCTTGTTCCAATCTTCTGGTAACTGCGGCCGCACTTGAAGTCCTTGTGCATGACCTTGCAGTCCAAACAATCCGTCGATCAGGCAGCGATACACCCAAGGTACTGTGCCGGTGTTGAACAGATGACTGGAGCGCCCAGCTGTACGTGGGAATTGCCGATAAGCTCCGCGATAATAATTCGGGATAAATACAGGTAGCTGACCCCGCTGGAGAATATCCTCGCCATCAGGGCCCGGAATCATTTTACGCAACAGACGATACGCCTTCTCCTTCTCGCCCACCAGGTACAACGCATAAATATAGAACGCCGCCGCGTGATTGTACACAGCACCATTCTCTGCACTTCCCGGATGTTTCTGCGTGACACGACCTACATCCTCCCGCATGGCGGTGAAAGACGGCGCGAGTTTCTCGACACCATATGGCGTCTCCAATTGCTCCTCTACCGCACGAATTAACTTCTCCTGTTTATCTTGATCCGCAGCACCGCTCATAAGTGCCCAGCTCTGAGGATTGATATAGATGCGCCCTTCCACGTCTTTGCTTACACCAAACACTACGTTATCATCCGTAATTCCGCGGGCATACCAGTCCCCATCCCACAGATACTCATTGGCTACCGCATTGGTCTGAGTGGCTTCCTGACGGAATTCCGCTGCAACCTCGCCATGCCCTGCCTGTTCACCAATATCTGCCCACACATTGAACGCATATGCCGACGCAATGGTTAACCAGCCGGATACCCCTTTGCCTTTGTACCCCACCATGTTCATCGGATCACACCAGTCACCCTGATTGATATAGTTCAACCCACGCGCATCACGCTCATGGATCAACCAGCGCATTGCAAGATTCATATGCTCCAGTACGGAAACCTTTTGTTCACTGTCTGTAAAAGCAACTTGTTCCTCCAAAATGCTATAGTCATTCGTTTCATCCAAATAGGTCTTCATACAGACTGGAAGCCAGATACAGTGATCGGTATGAGGAACCTGGTTAATATATTTCAGTTCTGCGTCTGGGTGCAAAATAATGCCGTCTGGCATCGCGCCGCTTATATGCTGCTGAGAGAGAGCGGTCAAGAACGCAGCCCGTGCAATCTGCGGCTGAATGTAACTCATGCCCATGTTGTCCTGCAAATAATTCCGCGTCTGCGGATCAGTTGTAAGACGATTCGTTTTGCCATGATAGTACATCTGACGAGGTAGCCAGTGATTCACGACATTATCTAACCAGCTGTCCGGTGTCTGAATCTGGATGTTCCCTTGCCCTTCCGCAATATAACCAGCATACTCCTGTTCGGCTGCGACGAAACCATCCTGTCCATCCTTATTCTGCTTCACAAAATAATGCTGACGAATGCCCTCAATCTCTGTCTCATCATGAGCCGGACCAAAGATGAATCGATACGCCTGCTCCGCTCCTGCTTCCAGTTCGACTCTATATTGCAATACAGCGACAGGTGTCTCATACCGCGCATCTCCACCTGCGAGTGTCTCTGACTGAAGCGCCGAAGGATTATGTAGTCCACCTTCGCCTTCAAAAGTCTCATGATTTACTTCCCAGCCAGTCGGTTGGTGATCTGCAAGCAGATAGGTTTTGTCGCTGTAATTTTTGATTTTGCTATAATCCTGATATTTCTGATACGGCGTAATCGCGGAGCAGACAATGCCCTGCAAATCTTCCACATATGAACCGGATTGGTTCATCCAGGACATATAGCCGACCGTATAATACGGGTAGATACTCAGCTTGCGTTTTCTCGAAGACAGATTGGTTACCTTCACACGCCATAGCTCCATGACATCTTCCTTCGGCAAACGCAGGGACATCTCGATGCAAATGTCGTCCTGAACCACCTTCCAATGAATATCGTGTTTACCAACAGCGAACGTATAGCTATCCGCCTGCTTGCGAACCGGTTCATACGGGGCTGAGAAAATTTCGCCACTTATTTCATCTTTAATGTAGACAAACCGTCCCGGATGGTGGGCATAGTATGGCTGCTCCGGTTGCATAAACGTCTTGGCTTCCAGGTTGGGCGCATACGAGTATTTAGCAGGTTCGGGCTGCATGAATTGGGCCACCGCGTACCCCCGGCAATTCACATGAATCATCATCTTTTCATTCCAAAGGAATCCGGATGCCTTCGGTAAACTTGTCGGGCTTGTTAGTTCAACATATTGATTATCTTCCGTTGCTTTAATCATCACTGAACCTCACTTTCAGATTATGGAGTTAAAAGACAGAAAACGTTTTAGGTAACTTGTATACAACTTAGTCCATTATAACACGGGAACGCTTACAAAGAACTGAAAACTAAAAAAGAGCTGAGAAACTCAGCTCCGATTACGTTCCAATTGTTTCTCGATGCCCATTCTGTCGATCTGAATCCAATACTCTGCAATTTGTTCGTTTTCCACTCGGTATACCGCACTGGCAATTTCAATAACCGGGAGGTTGGTTGGGCTGTATCCGTCCACTTCGCCAACATGGGTACCCGTTTGTCTCCAGCGCACATAAACTTTATCACCTTGCGTCAGCAACTCCAGAATTTCGAGCGAAAACTCCCCGTATGCTTCAATCATCTCTCGCACATGATCCGTATAATCGGAAGGTGTTCGGGTGACCGTGACCTCAGCTTCGGATATTACTTGATGAGCCAGTACTTGTTCCGCCATCACGCTGCTTGCATAATCAGGATTCCGGCCTGATCGGACTTCTTCAAAAAAGGTTCTGACAATCTGTTCTGCTGTCATACGCCAATCCAGCCTCCTCAATTATTCTTCTGTTATATATATAAATATGTAGTAACTCTTGTATTTTAACATGGTCCCCCCGCTATGGAATTACAACTGTTCTATTGTTCTACAGGACTTAAAACCTACCCTCTCACCTTGACAATGCGTCAATATGACCATAAACTAGCAAAGGATATTAGGAAATTAATAGGAGGTTTGACTGTTAAGAGGTTCGTGTATGGGTTTTAACCAATTTTGATAGTCTTTCGGTGTGTAGAAACGTAGCATTAGAGCAACTCAGAAAAACAAGAAAGCGGTGTATCATGAAACGTCTATTTTTCATTATGTTTGCACTCACCCTGTTACTGGCTGGATGCCAGAGTACTGAACAGGAGAGTAGTCCGTCCGAAAATAACCCTACAGAAGTAGTAGAAGGTTCTACCATTTTAAGTTTGAAGCAGAAATACGGCTCTGAATCGGAACAAGCGATCATGCCGATGTACAACGTAGCTCAGGATGAAGAATTTACGTTCAAGTTTAAAGCAGATTTAGGAAAATCTAATTGGTCCCTGAGAGATACCATATCCGTACATACCGATATTAAAGCACTCAAAGCAAGTGAAGTACCTTTATTATCAGATATTCATGACAATAGTATTTCTATTAGACCTCTTGGATGGGGCATTTTAAGTTCAGATTCCATGATGAACAAGGATCAAAGTTCTTGGGGCGGTGCCCCCATTTATTACATTCGTCTGAATTATGATCCAGATGCGGAAAATCTAACACTACTCGATCAGCCCATCATTATTCCGTTTACAGTGAAATCGGAGTTACCCGTACCTAACCTAAGATACGAAATTGACAAAGATAGACGGTTCAAGTTGGTCTGGGACAAGGTTGAAGGTGCCACAGAATATAAAATTTATAAACGTTCTGACCTAACCAACTTCGATACAAATGTACCTCTAACTGGCGCAGAGGACGCGTTCAGTAATAGTCTGCCTTTAGATATTGCGGTAACGACAGAGACGTCTTTCAATGATTTTATGAAAGACGGAAAAGGCGGGCTAGGCACTTATAATGAAATGATAACTACCACTCAGAACCATGGTATACGAGGAGAATATTACGTCACTGCAATCGGCGGAGGCAAAGAATCCAATTTTAGCAGAGGTGTCCCTACAGCTCCGCTTGCTTCCCAGTTGCCAACATCTCTGAAAGAACAATTGTATAGGGAAAAATTAAAGAATATAGATGTACTTCCTCAGAAAGCAACAGTTGAGTACAATGACGGCTCTCTAGCTCGTGAAACCATTGTCTATGATACCAAAAGCGTAGAAATTTCAGAGTTCAATGAAACGAATATTCCTTTTCACGTTAAAGGAACAGCTTTGAAAAGTTACGTGCGCGTAGAAAATGTGACCCAAGCAGACCTGGACAGACTTGCTCAGCAAACCGTAGCCGATTCCAGCAACGGACTGGTGGAACCAAAGAATGACACACCTTACGTTCCTGCACCTGATGTGCCAACGATCATCAACAATCATGATGCACCTGAGTCTGCAACGGAAACAGAAGAAGCACCGGCTTCGGAAACTTCAACTCCAGAGTCTACAACCGATACTGGAACGTCAGAAGATGTAACTGATCCTCTATCTACTGAGGCTTCCGATGATACTTCTGATAATTCTTCAGATATGGCTTCTGAAGAAACTTCCAATGAAACACCTGCTCCTGAAGCTGATGAAGATAACCTGGTAGATGAACAGAAGTCTAATACACAGCAAAATGTAGAACAAGGTAATGAGGAAACCGTACCTCAGCCTGCTACAGGCGATGCAATGATTAATGCAGATTCCGCGTTGGAAGAAGTTTTAGCCAAAAATATGATTGCGGCACAAGATAAAATTTCGTTAAAAGCTTTCCCCGAAGCTCAAAATTTCACGACACTCTCAGATGTTGTTCTGAAAGTGATGTACCAGAATCCATTGATTCTTGGTGTGGAAGGTTTCGAATACAACTATGGTACACTTACCCTTTCCATTTATTACAATGAATCGGCTAGTGGTATCCAGAAGAAGCAAGATGAGATTATTGCCAAAGCAAACGAAGTTGTGGCTTCCATTATCAAGAATGGTATGAACGAAGACGAGAAAAGGAAAGCCATCTACGATTATCTAAACGATAACGCAAAGTATGATGATGCAGCGCTGGAAAATGCGGAGCAAAACAACTTCAAAAATGTCGATCCACAGTTTAATGACTCGTTTACCACATACGGTATTCTGGTCAAAGGAGTTGGGGTATGTGCCAGCTATGCTTCCGTTTACAAATTGCTCTCCGATCTCTCGGGATTGGAAAGCATCGTTGTAACGGGCGCTTCCAGCGGCGTTCCACATGCATGGAACAAGGTCAAAATCGGGAACGAATGGTTCCATGTCGATGCCACCAACAATCTGACGAACTCCGGCATCCCGTATTTCCTGTACAATGCCAATGATGAGACTGCTGCAAGTCAGAAAACGATAGCGGATCAAGATTATTGGCTTGATTCCGAGCTCACGATGTTTAATGGCGAGAGCGATGCCAATGATTATTATGTGCAGAATGATCTCGAAGTCGCGTCCATTAATGAGTACAAAACCAAGGCTGAGAGTGAACTCAAAAAAGGAGAGAACCGCGTCATTCTCCGTTTCGCCTCACCTGTTGACTCTGATGAGCTGATGACAGCTGCCGGCGAAGCCCTCGCTGCAGTGGATGAAGCCCTTCTGAATACAGCACAATTAGCCACGCTAGGCAGTTATGCCATTCTGGACCCGAAACCAGAGCAGAAGTAATTTTATTTTCATAAAAAATAACATAACAATAAAACACTCCATTCACCTTCATCGGGAATGGAGTGTTTTGCTTAAATTTCCTATGAGTACTGACCTAGGATTTATAGGCCTTTTATATCCAACGTTTACGGACTAACCGTACCGCCATTTGCATTCAGTGTCTCTCCGCTCACATAGCTGGATTCCTGGCTTGCCAGGAACACAAATGCCGGAGCCATCTCGGCAGGTTGTCCTGCTCTACCAAGCGGTGTATTGGAGCCAAAATCGGCCAGCTTCTCGACTGGTTGTCCACCCACGACCTGAAGTGGTGTCCATACCGGGCCTGGTGCAACAACGTTGACACGAATTCCTTTGCTACCCACCTGTTGCGCCAGCGCTTTGCTGAACGTGTTAATGGATGCCTTCGTTGTCGCATAATCCAGCAGGATTGGCGAAGGTTTGTATGCCTGAATCGATGATGTGTTGATAATGGAGCTGCCCGGCTTCATGTGTTTCACAGCTGCTTTGCAGAGCCAGAACATGGAATAGACATTTGTTTTGAACGTTGCATCGAACTGCTCGGTGGTCAGATCCGCAATCTGCTCCACAAACTGCTGTTTACCTGCCACGTTAGCAAGGATATCAATCCCGCCAAGCTCTTTTACCGCAGATTCAATGAGTTCTTCACAGTATTTCTCATCCTTCAGGTCACCTGGCATCGTAATTGCTTTGCGACCGGCTTCCTCAATCAGCTTCACAACTTCCTGCGCATCTGCTTCCTCTTCCGGCAGATAGGCAAGAACGACATCCGCGCCTTCACGAGCAAACGCAATCGCTGCCGCCCGGCCTATTCCGCTGTCGGCTCCGGTCACAACCGCTTTACGTCCTGTTAAACGTCCGCTGCCTTTATAACTTTTCTCACCCGCATCGGGAACAGGGGTCATCTCACGCTGGAGCCCCGGCTCATCCTGTTGCTGTTTCCACTCCGGTGTCGCCTTTGGATATTGGGTCGTTGGATCTTGCATGGTGTGCTGATCTTGATTAGCCATGTTCAATTTCCTCCTCGGTGATTTACATTGATCACTACGATCACAGAATAACCTTCCGATCGCTGTTATCCCCAGATTTTTTTCTCTCCCTTATATAAGGGGAAAATCCGGGGATAAAGGCGAACACTCCGTTTCTTCAGGTTATTTCTGTGCTCTTCGTTATCATGTAAATATTAAATTTATTATCAGAAGTTGTTTTCATAAAAGTTGCACTCTTTCCTTTGTAACCGAGTTGGGTGGAATTTAAACTAAGCCCGCCAGAATTCCATGACAGTCGTCTAACATTGAATCTCCAGTGACAGGAGGTTGTATAATGAATCATGAGGTGATCTCGTTGAATGCAAACAAAGAACCCTATTCCATCGGTGAAGCAGCCAAACTGATCGGCTCCACGGTGAAAACGATCCGTTATTACGATGAGATTGAACTGTTACAACCCTCCAATCATACGGAAGGCGGGCATCGACTCTATACAACGCAAGACCTGTGGCAACTCGAACTCATTACAACACTTCGTTATCTGAATTTCAGCATACCGGATATTCGAAAGCTCATGTCGGGTGAACTGGCGGTAGCACAGGGACTGGATCTGCAGATTGAAGCGTTGGCAACCCAGATCGGCACGATGAATTCCATGCTCTCCGTTTTGCAGCAAGCGAGGCAACATGAAGAAGAAACTTCACTGCGCTCGGAGCAGTCTCTTACCTACATCTCCAGTCTGGTAGAATCCCTGACGGCCAATGCGAGCAGGCGAAAACAATTTGTTGCTGCCAAGATGGAAGAATCCCATCTGCTGGACAGCATTCCGCAGGATTGGAAAGTGTCGTTTCTGCACTTTTTCGATAAATACATGATGAAAGATACCAAACTGTCGGCTCAGCAAACCCTGGCCTGGAAGGAAATTCAGGAACTGATCAATGATCCGGCCTATTGGGCTGATCTAGCTCGGCTGGAGGTTCCGTTCTTCATTATGGCGAACCAGCCACAAGTCGAAGCGAACGTCTGGGTGAAAAAAATGGAGGCTATTCGCATTCGCACTACCGAAGCGCTGGACAAGCGTTGGGCAATCGATAGCCCTGCTGTGCAAAGCATGGTGTGGGACTTTGTGTTGATGTATGCAAGTGTCGAGCATGCCGAAACACCTGAAGTATTTTTCAGTAAACAGGCCCGATATATGCTGGACTCTGTGACCGATCGCATTCTGCGTTTTAACAAGCTATGCAAGGTGATGAATCCCGAATGGAGCCAGATTGTAGATGGCATTAACCTGTTGCAGGAGGGCATGCGGTTACGTTTAAAACAAATGGAAGAAGACTGAACTTCAGTCTCCTTCCATTTATACGTTTAGCCTTTTTTCAACGAATAGGATTCATGTTCTCCCACTTCCTTGTCCATATGGAGCGTTTGCCCTTTCAAGTAGTGGTTGAAGAAATCAATCGTTGTATCGTTGACCAACTGTTGTGTCCCCCGCGCCTCTACACCCTGTGTCCATTCGAGCAGTGGAGAGATCAGGTAGAGGTCGGAGAAACTCAGATGTTTGGTGTTGGTCAGCTCCATCCAGAAGTTCCCTCCTGCGGTTACCGGCTCATAGCGCTCGTACACTTCCTCGTAATATTTCTCGGCTTCCGGACGGGTCGTGCCCATCGCAGCAATCTCTTCGTCACTCATCACACTTGTACCTGCAACGGTTGAGTCTGCACTCATCATCAGGAACGGCTTGCCCACGCCTTCCGCAGGGATACGTTTCACGCCAAACAATACACCGTCCATATTCATGCCTGCTTTCACACGTGGATCATCCATTAACATCTGTACTGTCGTTGCTCCGCCAAATGAATGCCCAAACATGCCGATATTGTCCAGATCCATACGTCCGGTAAAGCGTCCGCTCGGATCTTCCGCACCCAACTTCTCTACCTCATCCAGTACAAACTGTGCATCCTTCACCCATGTCTCATTCAACTTGTCCATGTAACTGAATTGTAGCTGCTCAAAACCTTCTTTCCCTTCCGATTCAAACTGCGCCACACGTCCATCCGGGAATACGGATACCAGACTGCTGTACGTGTGATTAATGCCTACAACAATGTAACCTTGACTGACCAGCTGCTCGACCTGGAACGTATTCTGATTTTCATACCCATGCAGACCATGAGAGAAAAGAACAACCGGATACTTGGCTTCGGCATCAGACAACTGAGCTTCCTGTATCGCATGTGTTTTGACCTGACTCAGACTGGAAAATAAAAGCTTTGGCAGTTTCAGCACTTCATTGAAGGCTGTCGCATAGATATCCGGCTTATTAACATAAGGAGCTGTTGCGCCCTCTGCGTCTGAATTCGTTGGGTACCAGATCTGTACCATCAGCTCCCGTTGATCACCGGCAGAACTCGTCAGCAACTCTTCACGGCTGTTATCTGTCCAATCGTAGGATACCGTTCCGATTCCATAGGGACCTGCTGGCTTGGCAAACGAAAATATCGGGAACAGCAGTGGCAAGCCAATGCTCACAACAGCGTATAGCAACACCAGGAGAGACGTTGCGGTGATTCGAACACGTCCGAATTTCCCCGCCACAGGTGATGTCGAAGCAGATGCCCCGGAACCTTTGCTGTTCAGCGAGGTTGCACCTGACTGTTGCTGGCGTATTGACTTTGTAAATAACACAACCAGTGGAACCAACGTGAACAGATACGCCGGAATCATCGGCCAACGAAGTCCTTCGACCACACCATGGATGATTAACAGCACACCTGATATGACGAATCCACCCCATACCATTTTCCGAAAATGTTGATGCTGTCTCCCAATCCCGATTACCCCCACGAACATAAGCAGGTTGAAAATAAGATAAATCCATTCTATTGTCCTCATATGCTTAACGCCTCCCTTATCTGCCTCCAATCTTAAAACCTCCAGTTACAGGAGATTCAAGCATGAATTTTGCGGATAAAAAATGCACTCCCTGAATGACGCTGAATCACCCTCAGGTTCTCCAATCGTTTCAAGGAATGCATGTATGATATTACGATATAAGTTGATTTTTGTATATTATACTATCGATCTTCGCCGCCATCTATCCGTTGTCTTTTGCCAATGCCAAATGCGAAATATCCTGCCACTACGATTGCCATGAAAGTAGCTCCAACAATCAGAGGTAAGCGCGTATCCGGGTTAAACGCCATACCGATAATGACGAGGATCAGATACACAATAATAATGTAATTGCTGATCGGGAACCATTTGGACTTGAAGTTATGATCCGCCATCTCGTTGCCCCAACGCCTTCTGAATCGGAACTGGCTGAACGCCAGGGCGAACCATGGAACCATACCCGGAAGAACACTTGCACTGTAGATGTACAGGAACAGCTTGGAGTCCGGCATCAGGTAGTTCAGCACAACCCCAATCAACAGCAAGGAGATTGTGATGACGATACTGTTGCGGGGAACCCCGCCTTTGGACAGCTTTTTGAAAAAGGCAGGTGCCTGCCCATTCTCAGCCAGTGTATATAACATCCGTCCCGCACTGTAGATCCCGCTGTTACATCCCGACATGGCCGCCGTGAGTACCACAAAGTTAATGATCCCCGCTGCAGCAACAATACCAACTTTGGCAAAGGTGAGCACAAACGGGCTTCCCGTCTCGCCCACTTCGTTCCAAGGGTACAGGGTTACGATAACAAATATGGCACCAACGTAGAAAATAAGAATACGCCACACGATATTTTTGATCGCTTTACGCAAGGTGTATTTCGGATTCTCCGCTTCGCCTGCTGTAATACCGACCATTTCAACTCCCTGATACGCAGCCGTTACGATACACAGCGCGAAGAGGAAACCTTTGATGCCCCCAGGGAAGAAGCCACCATGGCTGAACAGATTCGACAGACCAATGGCCTGACCCCCATTCCCCCAACCGAAGAAAATGAGTCCTGTTCCGATCACGATCATCGCCACAATAGCCGTCACTTTGATCATCGCAAACCAGAATTCAAATTCTCCATAGAACTTCACAGCCGCCAGATTTGCCGCCGCAATGATGAGCACCCCAGCAAGTGCAGGCAGCCACTGTGGAATATCCGGGAACCAATACCCGACATAGATGCCAATCGCCGTAACTTCCGCCATACCAACCGTAACCCACAGGAACCAATAGCTCCAGGCGGTCAGGAATCCGGCAAGCGGACTAATATATTTGTGAGCAAATGTAGCAAACGAACCGGTTACCGGCTCCTGAATCAACATTTCACCCATAATGCGCATGACAAAAAAGATAACGATACCAGCCAATAAATAAGCCAGCAGCACGGATGGACCTGCCCATTTGATCGTACTTGCCGATCCCATGAACAAACCAACGCCGATTGTACCTCCGAGTGCAATCAGCTCTACATGGCGGGGCTTTAGCCCTCTAGATAGTTGCTTTGATTCCAAACGATTCTCCCCTTTTCTTGTGTACAGCTTCCTGATGTAATCTTTAATTTTCACATTCACATTAACGCAATGCAGAATTACTCCACCAAATTGTACGAGATGTGTCGCAGAAATACAACAAGGAATGTGAGGAAGTTTAGCTAAACAGGGCTTTTACATGAAAAAGGTGCCTCTTCCTCATGCCCTCACCTGACATGATTAGGATAACCCTTGATGATTTATTGCAATCAGATTAATCCTGATTTTTATCCCTACTGGAATAGGGATCTGAAAACTCATAAAAAAAGAGCTACCAGAAAAATATCTTTGGCAGCTCTACATCCATTTTTGTAATCATCCGGAAGGCAAATGAACCATCACCGTTGTCCCCACGCCCACCTGGCTTCTCATTTCAACAGTTCCGTGATGAAGCATCACGATTTTTTTGACGATGGCGAGGCCCAGACCGTTACCACTGATGCTACGATCACGTGACAGGTCTGTTTTATAAAACCGCTCGAAAACATAATCCAGTTGCTCCGGCGCTATTCCAATGCCCGAATCGGTTATCGTGAAAAAGATTCCATCCACAGACTGGCTCGTGCGTATTTCGATATGCCCGCCCACGGGAGTAAACTTAATGCTGTTGCCTAGTAAATTCATCCACACTTGGTTAAGCTGATCCTGATCTGCCCTGATTTTGATACCGTCCACCAATTCTAAATGAATTGGAATGCCTTTGGCTGACCATTGAGGCTCGCAAGTCACCACCACTTGCCTGATTTGTTCATCAAGATTATAGGTAGTTGTCTCGAACGGATGATGATCGGAATCCAGAGACGCAAGCTCCAGCAGATTATCACTTAGTCTGGATAGTCGTCCACTCTCTGTAATAATGATATCGAGGTAATAGTTACGATCGGCCTCAGCGACCAGGCTGCTGTTTTTCAAAGCCATGGCAAAACCGGAAATAGAGGTCAGCGGCGTTTGAATCTCGTGAGATACATTGGAAACAAAATCCTGTCTCATCTGTTCCAGCTGTTTAAGCTCACTCGCCATTTCATTAAAACTCTGCGTCAATGCTCCCATTTCGTCCACGCGCTTTGTTTGGATTTCCACATTAAAATCACCCTTCGCCAGTCGTTTGGTTGCCCGCGTCAACACCTGAATCGGCTTCACCAAATACCTTGCAGCAATAAGGATACAAAAACTTCCGATCAACAGTGCAAGCAATAACACCAGTAAAATCATCCGATTAATGATATTTTCGTTCTGCGGAGAATACTGCATAAACATGGCTTGTGGTTCCCCTTTGTATGGAAAAGGAAGACCTATGAACGTCTGCTCCACTTCTCCGGGAGAACGATAGACCTGACCCTGCAACACCTTTTGAACCACTTCTGGTGCAATTTCAACGGTCTCTGTATGGTCTAAGTCATAAAAGGTTACGTTACCCGAAACGTCATATAGATGAATGGGATAGGTGGACACCTTCACCATACTTTTGATGAAAGCATCCCTGTCCTCAGGTTGCGTTTGCTCATATAGACGGATCAGTTCCTCCCCTACAGAAATCATGTCATTCTGACCGATATGATTTACTTCCTTTTTGAAAAGGAAGATCCCCATGAAGAAAGAGGTCAGCAAGCTGAAAACAATGACGGCCAGAAACGTGCAAATAATACGAACATATAAGGTTTTGATCATGTGATGACTAACCGGTAGCCCAGACTACGAGCCGTTTCAATCTGAAAATGGTGTGCATCACCAGCGAATTTTTCCCTTAGTCGCTTGATGTGAACATCAACTGTCCGGTCATCCCCTTCGTAATCACTCCCCCAGATCTTGATGATTAACTGTTCTCGGGTAAATATCTGCCCAGGCTGGTTTGCCAGCATGAACAGCAATTCAAACTCTTTTAAAGGCAAATTGATTGTTTCCTCTCCACGAATCACTTGAAAGCTACGTCGATTCAGCATAATGCCCCCTAGTTGAATGGTCTGGGAGGAGACAATCAGGTAACGTTTCAGCAATGCTTTTACTCTCATCACAAGTTCCAGCGGATCAAAGGGCTTCGTTAAATAATCATCTGTTCCCAACTGAAATCCCTTTACTTTCTGGGCCGATTCCCCTTTTACCGTGACCATTAGCAATGGCATATTCAGATCCATACGCCGGATCTCCTTGCATAATTCCCAACCATCCAATCGCGGCATCATAATATCAAGGATTACCAGATCGATTTGGGATTTCCCCACAATCTCCAGTGCTTCCGCACCGTCTTTAGCTACCACAATCTCGAATCCTTCATTGCGCAAAAACAAGGTGATCAGCTCACGAATATGCACATCGTCATCCACAACTAGGATTTTGGTCATATCAAATGTATGCCTCCGATATCTATCTTTTTTCTTCCACTTGAGAGGAGGCCTTCAACCAAAATGCCAGCCCAGCAGGTTCCAATGATAGAAAAATAAACTCAAGATCACTGCTGCTACCGTTACAAATGTATAGCGCACACGCTTCAGTAACGTCCAATATTGGTTTTTCCATACCAGAACGCCCATGATGAATATTGCCGCAGTCAACCCTACAAGGATAACCGGCATAAACAGATAGAGACTTAAAGATAGTGGAATATGGCTAAGCCGATCAATCAAATCCATGTTCATCACCAGAAGCGTTGCGCCCAAGGTTAATAATCCCCATATAGACGTAATAGCTGACAACCGTACTGCCCATTTCTGCGCTTTTGGCATCACTCTGATTTCGCGTCTGCGATAAACAAATCCATGCAATACAGTGATGAACAGAACAACCGAAATGCCGAGCAAGAGGAGCCAGAACTTCGATTGGTTCATTAACGGTGCAGGTTCTAGCGGCATTGGGTTTAATATATCCAGAAACAGATACGTGACCTTGCCTTCTGCATCGGTGCGGAACCCCATCTGATGTGTCCCTCCGACCTCCTGGAATAAATTCACACCAATCGGAGTATATACTTGCTGATCTGCACCACTTCCAATAAACAGTCGGTTATCCGAAACCTCAATATTGATTTGAGTCAGAAAACTGAAAAACTTATCGATCTTCGTGTGATTACGACGGGTAAATTGATAGGAGCCTGCATATTTTTCCAGGGACTCCCCTAATTTAATAGAAGTTTCATTAGGCTGCTCAGTTGCATGTACAGGATAGTATCGGTCAAAAAAGGCTTGCGCCAACCCTTCTGCTGCTGTCCCGCCTTCCCCTCCACTATAGGAAACAAAGATGCCCACTTTTTTGTCCGGTACAAGATAAAGCGCTGTATTAAACAGCTCATCGGCCCCTCCATGAGAGATCACACGCAGTCCATTCATATTCAACTCGTAAAAGCCCAGATCCATGGCGGGTAAACGTTCATCAAACTGGAATGCCGGAGAATGCATGAGCTTGGCTGTTTCCGGCTTGAGCATTTGTTTATCTTCATATCGCCCGTCTTGAAGATGGGCAATCATAAAATGAGCCATATCGTTCGCCGACACGCTCCCTGATCCCGCAGGACGGAATCCTCCCTCATACGTTGGCCGTTTGGTTACAAACTCGCCGTTGGCTCGGGCGTATCCAAGGACGGCATAAGGTTCCAGAGACGCTGGAACAGGCTCCTCTACCGTAGCATAATTCATGCCCAGCGGATCAAATATATTTTTCTGTATATAGTCATTGTAGGCAACACCGCTGACTTCTTCGACGATAAGTCCCGCGAGTGAAGCGCCATAATTGGAATACGACAGCATCTCGCCTGGTGCCTTAACCCGTGCAGGCATATGTTTTGCCATCGTTTCAGCAATAGAAACGGGAAGTTTCCCCGGATCGGTAGTGATCTGATAACCTACACCGCCCTCCTCGAACCCTGCGGTATGGGTCATGAGATGACGCAACGTAATCGGTTCCTCATAGGTTCTCGGTATTTGCACCGTTTTCAGATAAGTGTTGATATCTGTATCAAGATCAAGCTTGCCCGCCTCAACCAATTGCATCACGGCGGTCCATGTGAACAGCTTTGTTGTTGAAGCAATTCGAAATAAGCTGGTTTGGGGATCAACGGGTTTATTTTCTTCGATGTTCGAATGTCCGTACCCTTTGGAGAGCAGGATCTTCCCATCCTTCACAATCGAAATGACTGCGCCTGGAATCTGTAAAGATCGCATTTGCACATCCATCATCCCATCCATGAATGCCGTTAACTGATCTGAATCATCCAGATTCGCTACGACTCCTTGCTCCAATTTGCCCGAATTTAATCCCGGATTGGATACTGCTGCCGATAGTGGCATGGTCCCTAATCCAGTTGCCTCTAATATCATGCCTAACAATAACACCAGTAAAATCATTTTCCCAAAAATCTTTCTTATCAACGATGACATGACTTGCCCCCACCACTCCGCATATTTTTTAATACCTGTTCCTTACGCTTTCTTTCGAGAGCATATCAAGCACGTATGAACGGAGCGTGAACCTTTTTTTCATATTTTGCCAAATCAAATTACCTTTAGTAAGATAGGAACAGATTGAATAGGAAAAGGAGACTTTGCATGCCTGACTTTTTACTGGCTTTATTTTTGTTTAACCTGTCTCTCTTTCTGCTTCACGAAATGGATGCCATCAGGCGGTCCGAGTGGAAATTGTTTATGGTGTTAAAAGATATGGAAGATGATAAAGCCTATAGGTATTTCACTTGGATTCACCTGCCAATGTATACCATCATCCTCTCTCTTCTTTTTAGCTCATATCAGACCATTACATTTTGGGTGCTGGATATCTTTTTCATCATACATACCGTATTACACTTCTTTTTCGAAAAACATCCTCGAAATGAATTTAAAAACGGGTTCTCCAGATCATTGATCTACCCTATGGGAATAATCGCTTTAATTCATTTGATATTCCTAATCATCTAATCTGATCCACTATTTACATCTGTAATTTATTGGTATATAGTATAGTCGTTAGGAATGTCAGCGCTAACATAAACTGAATAAGGAGGGGCTCCAATCCGTTTCGAAAAGGTTTTTGGTTTACATTGAGTTAAACTATAAAAACACTTTATTTTGAGAGGATGGGCATTCTATGAAAAGACGCATTAGCACATTTTTTGCACTTATTCTAGGTATCTCCCTTCTGTTTAGCCTGACCGCTTCCGCTAATCCCGCCATCGTAAGTTATGGAAGCACCTATTCCCATGCGCTCTCGGCCGGGCAAGGATACGCCTATATTCTTCCTAACGCTAAAACGACTGGTACCAGCGTGAAAATTACGACAAATGCAGCCAATACCCTTCAACTGCGCTACTACTGGAACTACAATAATACGACACTCGACCTCGGTACAGTTATCGTAAGCAACAATACTTACAATGGCGGGTCAGCCTACTACAATCCGGGTACGCTGATCACTGTAGTAGAACGTGTTCCAGGATCGACGACGGCATACCCTAACGTAGCCTACACAATTTCTTTCAATTAGATTAGTCCTATATCACCGATCAATCTAACCTACGACCGCTGATTGCGGTCTTTTTTATATTCAACAACTAGACTCTCTTATTTATGGAAGTGGCACCCCTTAAATAAAAGGGTAATAATAGATTGATAGTCTATTCTATATTTTCTTAAATGGAGATAATAAAGTGGATTACGCCAAATCAAAATATGCCATCGTAGACGAGACCCCGAATCCAGCAGCTTCAAGGCATTGGAAGAGGTCATGTTACAGCGTGAAGGTAATCTAATCATGAAATAGAGTATTATAGAATAACTGTGAATATGGAGGTGTGCCTATGCAGCAACATCATGCAGAACGAGTTGAACTATTTGTTTCCAACACCCAGATCATCAAGAAGTCGTTCAAATGGCAACATGCGATGATGCAACGTCTGGTTGCCCTGCTCTATGCAGCGGAGAATAAAACAGCGGATGGGGAAGCTATTCGTCAAAGCCATGAGTTGATTAAGCAAAACACAAAACTTTTCTCTGCATTCAGAGGTAATTCGGCCATTAGCATTGCTGCCATGCTCTCCCTTACAACGGATGAAGAGACAAGACTGGCAGACACCTTGCATGTCTATGACTTGATGAAAGAGATTAAATTTCGCAACTCTGATTATCTGGTTATTGCCGCCTATCAGATCGCTACTCAGACATCACCTGACCAGTTTCAACCTACGGTGGAGCGGGCTAAATTATTTTATGACGGCATGAAAGCAGAGCATCGTTTCCTCACTGGACAGGATGACTACATTTTCGCTGCCATGTTAGCTCTTTCCGACCTCAACGTGGATACTGGTGTGGCACGTATGGAACAACTCTACGGGGAATTAAAACCAGAGTTCTCTTCCAGAAACAGTGTGCAGGCGTTAACTCAGGTCCTGGTTCTTGGAGAGGATCCACCGGATGCAGGTGCTCGTGTGATTGCTTTAAATGAAGCTTTTCGCAAAAGGAATCTTCGAATGGACAAAACCTATACGTTAGCCTCTCTTGGAATACTTTCTCTACTGCCTTCGGACAGAGACTCATTAGTGGATGAAGTCGCGGAAACAAATGACTGGTTACGGACTCAAAAAGGCTTCGGTGCCTGGTCAATCGACAAACAGGAGTTGCTCCTGTTCTCGTCTGCTCTGGTAGCCATTCAACATGTGGAGAATCTGCGGAACGGTGTGCTTACGACAGCAATCTCAACCAGTATCACAAATATTATCATCGCTCAACAAGCAGCCATGGCCGCAACTGCCGCAGCATCGGCTGCTGCCGCTTCATCATCATCGAATTAATAAGTGACCCTGTTACCTTCAATATAAGATGAAAAAGACCCTCCCGAGTTCAAGTTCACTCGGAAGGGTCTTAAAGCATTCAAACCTACACCTAAAATAATGTTCATCATTCGCTAGGATATAATCCCCGTATCCCGGAATTCTTCCACGAAACTATCCAGCCAATCCGAACCATAGTCCAGCGCACCCGTATCACTCTCAATAAAAGCAACATCTAGTCCCATCACCCAGAATCGGCGAGCAACAATAAAGAGATCAACCGCCTGCTCATCTTCGGCAGAGAAACTTCTGACTGAACGATATCCTGCCATGAGCGCATCCCATAATGCTGCTTTTCGCTCATCAGACTGCCTTTTTCGAACTTTCACTTGAGCTAAATCATAGGCACGCCAGCCTTTGGCTGCCCACTCGAAGTCATAATGGATGAACTGATGTTCCTGTTGAAACACATTGTTATTTCCATGCATATCGCCATGGCACAGACCAAAGTCCAGCTCTTGTCTGGAAGTGGTAACGATGCGTTCTTTTAACGTTGTGGCAAACGTATGGAGAAATGCTGCTGCTTCATTGTTCTCACCGATATAGTGGATAATTCGCTCAAGGGGTTCGTCAATAAGTAACTTCAGATCCAGCTCATATCGTGGCAGCTCCATGTTCACCTGATCCATAGCCTCATGTAATTCAGCGGCAGATTGACCAAAAGCGTAACAAGACTCCTCATCCTCCAGGTTGTTCTCCGTACCCTCAATATACCGAAACATTACAGCAACCCGCTTGCCTTCCGCAGCCTCCAACACCGTATATCCCGTATGATCTTTCTTCTCGATGTATTCTCCAATGTCGGTATGTTCCGCAGAACCTAGAACGTTCTTCAGTTGAGACAATAATGAAAGCTCATACTGAACATCTGCCTCCGTGATTTCAGTGCGGTAGATACGGAGAATGTACATGCCACTGGACGTGCGAACCCGGTAAGTATCATTCAATCCTCTAAGCCAAAACAAACATTCTTCCCATGTTCCAATGTCATAGTGATTCCTCAATGCAGACTCCAGGTACCTGGGGTTAAGCACTGAACGTAAAGCAGTCGGTTGAATGGACATATGGTTGCTCCTTCGGTTTAATATGATTATTTCTCATCTAATAGACGATGTAATCCTTTCACCTATCAACCTATAACATAGTATATTTTTCGTTTATTTTCCAGAATATATATTTTGATAAGCAAATACTCTCTAGACTCTTATAGCTCCATCTCTCTCATCAGCAGGTTAGATAGGGCTATTTACATTGACTCGCTTTCCAGGTTTCAGCAGGTTATTACACTCTGGGTCGGTGCCAGCACTCGACAATGCAACGCATTCACGAAAGGCAAAATGTTTGCACCCCCTGCATTTCTGAACATCCAGATGCAATAATGCATAATTGATGGCTTCACCCGTGTGCTCAAACATATGATCCGGACCAATCCGTTCAATCAAACCTGTTCTCTTCAACATCTCCAACGGTTGCGCCTGAATGCCTGAAAGTAAAATCCTGCCCCCGGATCTCTCCATATGTTTGACAACACGGGCCAGATTGGATTCACCTGTTGTATCCATAAAAGGCACCTTACCCATTCGCAACAGCAGAGTGCCTGGTCGCCGATGAATCGAATCCATGACCGACTTCTCGAACATATCCGCTGCGCCGAAAAAAAGTGGCCCTTCAATTGTGTATAGGCTTATTTGCGGGCAGTCATGTCCTTCCCGAACCATGTGGGCCATGACTTTCTCATGTTTATGATCGGGATCGGGTAGTACTTTGGCAACCTTCAACATCTCACTCATCCGTTTAACAAATAAAAGGACCGCCAGAATCAACCCAACCTCTACAGCCGTTGTTAAACTTGTAAATACGGTCAGCAAAAAGGTAATCAGCAGAACGAGTGAATCACTCGTTTTGGTTTTCATGACATGTATGAAGGATCTCCGTTCACTCATATTCCAGGCAACCAGCATGAGAACGGGAGCCATACTGGCAAGAGGAATGTGGGATGCATATGGCGCAAAGAGAACAAGTACCAGCAAAACCACTACACCGTGAATCACGCCAGACCATGGCGATACTGCGCCGGATTTGATATTGGTTGCTGTGCGTGCAATCGCTCCTGTTGCAGGAATACCACCAAACAACGGCGTCACCATATTAGCAATCCCCTGCCCAATCAACTCTCGATTGCTGTTATGCCGACTTCCGGTCATGCCATCGGCAACAACTGCGGATAGCAGCGATTCAATTCCACCCAGCATGGCGATGACAAAAGCGGGTTGCAGCAAGTTCACAATACGCTCCCAAGTGATCTCTGGCACATGAAACTGAGGCAAAGAGTTAGGTATGGCGCCAAAGGACGAACCAATTGTAGCCACCTGCCCTTCAAAAAAGAACGCCGCGACTACCGTCGAAAGAACCAGCCCCACCAGTGATGCAGGCACCTTTGGTGCAAACTTGGGCACAAGCAGAAGAACAGCCAGACAGATTCCAGCTGTAAGCACACTGTATATATTAATCGTCGAGATATGCATCCCGATTTCTTTCATATTGGACCAGAAATCCTCGTGTTTCTCGATGCCTCGAAGTCCCAGAAAGTTCGTAATTTGTCCGCTAAAAATAATGACGGCGATCCCTGCCGTAAAACCGATAGTCACCGGCTTTGGAATAAACTTAATTAATGCCCCGAGCTTGAATACGCCCATTAGTACAAGCATCAAACCGGCCATCATTCCGGCGATCAGCAGATTCTCATATCCATACTGCATCACAATGGCAAATAGGATCGGAATGAATGCCCCCGTTGGCCCGCCAATCTGGAACTTGGACCCACCCAGCAAGGAAATGAGAATCCCTGCGATGACTGTGGTATACAATCCATACTCCGGTTTGACCCCGGAAGCGATGGCAAACGCCATACCGAGTGGAATCGCAATGATACCTACAATCAGTCCTGATAACAGATCCTTGCGAAAAGCGGCAGCATTGTACCCTGCATATCTCCCCATCCATTTCATGTACCAAAACCTTCTTTTCTTCATATATTTGAATATTTGAATATATTTAAAAGACTACTCCCCTGCATACGTCCTGTCAATCGGATTACGCACAATCCCAGCAGGAACCTAACACAAAAAAACAAGAACCTCCGGAGCTTACACCCAGTTGCTCTTGTTTATTGTGTCAGGACTCTTTACGAATATCTTCCAGCATGGAAATGGCATCAACCAGATGATTGTCAAAAATCTGTTTGGTGACTGCCAGCAGGTCCTTAATCAGCGGATCACGCAGCGAATAGGTGACGGTTGTCCCTTCTTTGATTCCATGGACAACGTTTTTGCTGCGCAATACAGCCAGTTGCTGTGAAACGGCAGAGCCTTCCGATCCCAGAATGCTTTGCAGTTCATTCACGTTTTTGGCTCCTTCACTCAGTAGTTCCAGAATCTGAATCCGCATCGGGTGTGCCAATGCTTTGAAAAAATCCGCTTTAAACTGTTGTATGCTCTGATTCATACGCTATGCCCCTTCAATCGAACTTTTGAAGATGCAAATATCATAACATAGATGTTATCCTAAGCCATTATAAGAACAGACGGTTGTTATCTATTGATAGGTTTGTTAAACGAACAGCACACTACAATTTAACCCCAAATCCCAACTGTCCATATTCATTCCGATAACCCGCGACCCATAACTTCCCATTGGATACCCAATACATATTTTTATAACTTGTTTCGATTAGTGATACGTTTTTATAGGAATTTCTCGCTTCCTCAGTACTTGCAAAATTAACTGTACCTGCACCATATCCCATAAATAACATTTCATTTTGAACAGTGACTACCAATGCTCCCTCATCCCCAGCGGAAATAGCCTTGTATGCAAGATCGACTCGAGGATACGTCATCTCTACACCATTCAATCGAATTGGTCCTCTGTTAATCATCAGAGGCTTGTACAACTTCTGGGTAACATTGAAACCCAACCGACGTGAAGTGTTATCACCCCAAGCCCATAGATTCCCCTTTTTATCCAGTGCTATCAAATAGGGCCCGTTATCTCCAGCCGATGAGATTTTTTTGATATTTTTGAATCCTTGCATTGGTGTAGCTGTAGTTTCTTTATCCTTCATATTGGTGTTCCAATACCACACTGTACCATCCTTCTTAACGGCGTAAGCACGATCAAGATCGCCAATGGTTACGTCCACAACATCTCGAATATTGATTTTTCGATGATGATTCTTCAAGAGTTTCATACCTGTGCCACCGGCTCCTCCAAGCTGATAGACATTCCCCGAATTCGTTAACAATACGACACCCTTCCCGTAAACACTTAAATCCTTTATCGTCTCAGGGATCAGCGTGATTTTTTGGGGTGTTCCCGTCATTATTTTGATTCCTAAATAGTTCAAGTCTCCCCAGCCATAAAGTTCGCCTTGCTTGGTTAGATACAGTGAAAAACGTTCTCCTGCCCCTACTTTCACTACATTAGAGAGCTTATTAATTTTTGTTACAGGCAGTACTGGATGAACACTATCCTTAATTTCGTTATGTAAATTATCTCCCCAACCATATATCGTTCCATCTGCAGTCAAGACAATGACATGTGTGTTGCTTGCTGCTACGGATACAGGTTTAACGATTTGTTTAATCTGTTTTGCTGTAGTTACTGTCGGTGCTGCTGTACCTACACCATATTGTGTATAATCTATTTCATTCTTAACCGGTGGAGTGTACCCGTCTTTAAACTTGTCAAATGGACCAACTTTAATGTAATCCGGATCTTCATATAAGTGACTCGTGTCAAGATTAGGCATAGCTAGAGGATATCCCGGTGATACAGTTGACTCTTTCCCTCTCTCATTATAAAAAGAGATTGAAATATAATCATTCTTTACTTTAGAGGGGTCAATGCTCAAAGTGGTTACACTAAAATAACCATTTTTATTCGTCATTACTTGTGCCTCATACAAGCTAACATGTTCACTTTTACCACTTATTGCATTAACGTCAAGTGTACTAATCTGCAATCTCACGTTCTCATATGCTGAGTCTGTTGCCACTCCTTCAATGAAAATAGTGCCGTCCTCGTTAGGTTCATACCTCAAATCCACAATAGGCCCCTCATCCGCATACACGGTTTGATGCTGGCTATTGACGATGGAAGGTAGTAGAAACATTAGAACTAAAGTCCACCTCACAAGTTTTCTTAAAATCAAAACATCTCCTTCTTTCTATAAGAATATCATTCTTAATATATAGCAGAAAGGGAGTTATTGGAATCGGAAAATATATATCCATCATAGAAAAAGCTCAACCATCCGCTTGTAACTGCATGGTTGAGCTTTCTCTATATGATCTGTAGCATAGTCGCCACAACTGCTGAATCGTCAATTCACTCTATTCAGCCTCTAGTCATTTCAGATGTGGATGAATCTACTAGATGGAGCCGTATTCAAACCAGTCAAAATCCGCTACCTGATCGGAAGAAGTACCGTTGCTGCTGCTAAACATTCCGATACAACAGCCAACAAAGCCGCCGGCTACTTCGGTGCTCAGGCTGCTTGTATCCACCTGTTCCGCCACCAGATGATACTGACTTCCATCTGTGCTGTAATAGAAGTTTAGTTGCTGACCTGTTGCGGCCAGTTTGATATACACCCGCGATACATCACCCTCCAGCGCGATTTGCGCAATGTGGCTATCCTGACCATCTATAACGGTCACCACACGTAGCACCTGCTGTTTATCCGCCAGAGCACGCTCAATCCGTACGTGATACAGATCGTTCTGAATGACGACAAGACCAGCCGTTTCACTGGCATTCCCGGGCACAAATTCCATCGCTGTAGCTGCGACATAATCCATATGCCTTTGACGCAGACAAACAAAGCTGGAATTTTCTTTTTCCTTCAATGTTTGCGGTTTCAGCTTCAGCCGCAAGTATCCTTTTCGTTCGGTTAATGAATACAGATCTTCCTGGGGATTGCGCAGGAACATCCATTGCAAGCCCAGTTTATCACTGTCAAAATGGTCAAAACGCAGTTGCGGCTCTACCGGAACAGGCTTCAAATCCAACGTGCCCTGCTCCTCCAGGATTCCGCGGCCCTCATTGACAACAGGCCATCCGTCCTCCCAAACAACAGAAGCAAGGAATGTCTCCCGCCCCAGGTTGCTATAGCTCCCTCCATATGGACGCGAAGCAAGCATGACCATGAACCATTGACCGTTCGCAGCCTGCACCAAGTCGGCATGTCCTACATTAACAACAGGGTATCGTTTACCCAAATGGCGATGTGTAATGATTGGATTATTCGGATTCCCGACGTATCCTTCGGTCAAACTTTTGCTACGAGCAATGGTCACGGCATGGTTTGGCCCTGTGCCTCCCTCTGCAATCAATAAATAGTAATACTCATCGATCTTATACAGATGCGGGCCTTCCGGCCAGATGACATCCACCATAGCCCCGCGCCACAGAACGTAACTATCTCCCACCAGCTTCATACTGCCCAGATCAAGCTCTCTCAGCCAAACTTCCCAATTGCCATTATAACGAACTCCCTCGGAGCAAGGACGTGTACCAAGGTAATACGCTTTGCCGTCATCGAAGAAAATCGTAGGGTCTATGCCTTCTGCGCCTTCAATAAAATAAGGATCAGACCATGGCCCAGCCGGGTCGGTAGCGGTTACAACAAAATTGCCGCCATGTGATACATTGGTTGTAATCATATAGAAGGTGCCTTCATGATACCGGAGCGTTGGTGCGAATATCCCCTGTGAATGGCCTGCTCCCTGAAGATTTAATTGCGAAGGGCGGTCCAGCACATTGCCAATCTGTTTCCAATTCACTAGATCACGGCTCTGAAAGATCGGAACGCCAGGAAAATAGGCAAAAGTTGATGTCACCAGATAAAAATCTTCACCCACCCGGCATACGGATGGATCTGGATAAAACCCGGGCATAATCGGATTGTTAAACGTGCATTGTTCGCTTTGATTTGCATTTTTCATTCTTTTACCCCTCCAATGGTTAGTCCAGTCACAAAGTATTTTTGCAAGAACGGATACAGTAAAACAATCGGCATTGCCGTCACAACCGTGATTGCTGCCCGAATGGATACAGGCGTCACCATGTTGGTTACATTTTTGAATGAATCCACGTTGACGGTCCCCCCCTGTGAGGTCGCAGAGGATAACAATTTCATCAGCTCATACTGCAAGGTGGTCAAATTCCGATTTCCCGCCGTGTACAACATAGAGTCAAACCAGGAGTTCCACTGACCTACAGCAATAAACAGTGCAACCGTAGCCAGAACCGGTTTGGATAGGGGAAGCACGATACGCATGAAAATCCGAAAATCTCCGGCTCCATCCATCTTCGCGGATTCAATCAATCCCTCAGACAGTCCCTGAATGTAGGTACGAATGACGATCATGTTGAACACCCCGATCAACCCGGGAATAATGTATACCCAGAAGCTGTTCAGCAGCCCCACTTGCTTGATCAGCATGTATCCCGGAATTAAGCCGCCGCTGAAATACATCGTCATGACAAACAGCGTTGTGACCAATTTGTTAAACATATACTCCTTGCGGCTCAGTACATAGGCCAGCATGGCTGTACAGAACAGCTGTACAACCGTTCCCACCACGGTTCTGGCGACCGAAACAAATGCGGCTTGTGTCAGATTCGGGTTTTGGAATACGGAAACGTAATTTTGCAGCGTCCATTCCCTCGGCCAGAGATAGATCCCCCCGCGGATCGTATCCAGCCCGTTATTGAAAGATACGGCAATGGTGTTTAAAAAAGGATATAACGTAACAACCATGACAAGCAACATAAATATGCCATTGGTGATAGAAAAAATAGAGTCTCCCAAGCTTCGGTTTCTACTAAATCGTTTCACAGCTCTGCCCCCTTATCATATCAATCGCTCTTCACCAAGAGACTTGGCAATCCCGTTGGCGATAAATATGAGCACCAGACTGACCACACTTTTGAAAATGCCTGCTGCGGTGGCAAGTGAGTAGTTGCCGAGATTAATCCCGTATTTCAAAACAAAAATGTCGATCGTCTCGGATACATCCTGCACAAGTCCGTTCCCCAGCAAGTATTGAATCTCAAAACCCGCGTTCAGTACGTTACCAACGTTGATGATAAGCAGGATAATAATCGTTGGTTTGATGCTTGGAAGCGTGACATTGAACATTTTACGAAACCGTCCGGCTCCGTCGATGGAAGCTGCCTCGTACAAGCTCGGATTAATCGACGCCATGGCCGCCAGATAAATAATCGTGCCCCAGCCAATTTCCTTCCACATGCTGGACAGACCTACAATCCCCCAGAAGTACTTTGGTTCGGCAAAAAAATTGATCGGTGCATCAATCAGGCCCAATTTCGTCAACAGCACATTCACTATTCCTGTTTCCGTTGATAATACATTCGCAACAATACCTGTTACGATGATCCACGACAGGAAATGTGGAAGGTAGGAAACCGTCTGTACCACGCGTTTGAACAATACCATTCGCAGTTCATTCAATAAGAGCGCCAGACCAATTGAGCCGACAAATCCCAGAAACAGACTGATCAGGCTCATCGCCAGCGTATTGCGAATGACACGTAAAAATGTAGGGTCCGTGAATAACGTTCGAAAATGATCCACTCCAACCCAATCCTGCTCCATAAAACCAATGCCAGGTCTATAATTCTGAAACGCCATCAACCAGCCCCATAATGGTCCATACGCAAAAATAGCGATAAACGCAATAAACGGAAATGACATCCACATTAATTGTCGCTGACTTTTCATTCTGGACAGGTTGTACCCGATCCAGCTTGTTCCCGCTGGGATATGGCTGGTTTTTAACGAAGGCTGCAACTCCTTTTTGACCATGTTTTTCTCTCCTTGCTTACGAGTTTATCTATATCACCCAGTCTGGGTGAATCGATTCCATTCCTATCCAATCTCCCAATCTAGCGTGTAAGAAAGGCTACGGGGTTCCCCATAGCCTTTCTGTGTGACAGGCCTTTATCCCCACAGTTCCATACGTCTGCGGACTTCTTCCGTCAGCGCATCTTCATACGCTTTAATATCTGCACTTTCCTTGAGCGTGGCTTGATATTCTTCCCAAGCCTTATCAAATTCGGCTGGTGAAGTCATAATCACTTTTGGAAGCCATTTGCGTTTTACATCGTCCATTTTCTGTCTGGCGATGGTCTCCGGTTTATTTGGTTCAAAATTATAGGTATAGATCGGGAACCACGGTTCATTTTCCTCCGCAGGCTCCAGGAAGTCGGTAAACTTCGTATATCCATAAGCCTTCAGCACTTTTTTGTCGATGTCATTCAATGTGGCAAGGTACTCCTCCGGCTGCTCCTTAGGGTCAAGGGCATTCTTCCCATCAGCGGTCATGCCTTCATGATGCGGGAAATAGACCAACGGGCTTCCCGTGTTTGCCAGCACCCAGTCCGGATCTTTGGAATTCGCACGTTGCTCTTCATTTCTGGAGAACACGCCTTTATCATCGACTTGGTAATCCACGCCCTCCTGTCCCCAGGTTCTCAATACCTCCATCTCAGGGTCCAGCAAATCATTAATATATTGAAGTGCTCCCTCGATATCCTCGCAGCTCTTTGTAATGGCCAGGCCACCATTCACGTTAAGGATTGGATTGTTCTGATAACGCCCTTTAACATCCTCGGAGAGTGTAATGGACAACGGTACATAGGTTTTGTCATACAATTTTTGCTTCACGAGTGATGCCTCGGCGTCAAGGAACTGCCATCCTTGATCCACCATGCCCAGCACACGTCCGGTTGAAATTTTGGAGATATATTGATCATAGTTTGCTGTAAAGGTTTCGTTATCAACCAGGCCTTGATGATATACCTCATTGATCTTCTTGAAATATGCTTTCGCTTCCGGAATGGTATTATAGTTTTTGGCCGTCAGTGTTTCTTTATCAACGATGGCTGCGCCTTCGTTCGGATAACCAGCCATGAAGAGCGGAGGGTTCTCCAGTGCGAAATAACGCCAGTCATAGGAGATAATTTCAAATCCAATGGTTGGCTGACCATCAACAGTCGGGTGAGCTGCTTTATACCGTTCAATCAAGTCGAAGTATTGGTCAAGCGTTTTGATTGTCGGATAATTATCCCATTCCAGTACGGCCTTCTGAATCCAGAATGCTTCTCCGTCATGGGATACTTTCATCGACTTTTCTTGTATATTGCCGAATTGAGGAATGAAGTAGATATGTCCATCCGTCGTATTTTTCATCTTCTTCCAGTCTTCGCCCAGGTAATTTTTGATGTTTGGATATTTATCGATGTAATCCTCAAGTGGTACTAACGCTCCTGCTGCTACCAGTTGCTGAGTACCATCACTCCCATCGATAAAATCGGGATATTCGCCGCCTGCAATGAGTACACCAATCCGCTCTTTGGCTGTTTGGCCTGTAAGCCAGTCCATCGTGACTCTGGCGCCTGTTTTCTCCTCAATAGCCTTTAACACCCGATTATCGTCAGGCGCAATTTTTCCCGGTACGGCAAAAAATGCGGAAAATTGTTTCAATTCCCTTCCATCTGCTGTCTTTTCCCCTTTCGAGGACGATCCCGGTGTACATCCAGTGAGTGCGATGACCAGTATTAAAGCGAGCAGAGCACTATACTTGATTCTTTTTCTAACATCCTTTTTCATCATGACCCCTCCATCGATTATATTGACAGAAGCTTTTTGGAAAGCGCTTTCCAAAGGCTGACTTAAAATTATCATGCTTCCATGCCCCTCTCAACGGGATAAACTATAGATGGAATCCCACTAATTCCAGCATCTGCGAAAAAAAATATCCCGCCGCTCCGTCAAGGAGTGCAGGATGTTAATCAAGAGAGTACGCAGCATGGGCACTTTTACGATATTGTGCAGGAGTCTCCCCCATGAGTTTCTCGAACCGGCTAATAAAGTAATCGGAATCCCGATATCCCACCATTGTTGCGATTTCGTATACTCTTTGATCTGTTCTGCGCAACAGCCGGGCGGCTTCCTCAATACGCAATTGATTCAAATAATCACTGAAGCTGATCGAGAAATGCTTTTTGAAAATCTGACCCAGATATGCACTATTCATGTAAAACTGCTCCCCGAGCAATTTCAGGCTGATATTTTCTCTGTAATGCTCGTGAATGAAGGCCTCGATTTTGGCTAATACGCCCATCGCATTTGACTTTTGCTGCTCCTTCAGTTTCTCTGCGCACATGAGCGAGAATTCGCATAAATGTTCAATGTTTTCCTCCATGGATAACATCGCGTAGTTCACCTTCAGAAAAGTCGATTCCATCAACCCCGAATCTGGAGTAACCGTATCGTTATTCACAAGATCCAGCAATGTGTATGCTAAATAATGCAAGTGGATGCGGACAATACCAGGCTCGATTCGCTCATCCAGAAAAAATTGAAAAATGGCCTTTGCATGACTGTATAACTCATCCGTCTGCTGTTCCTCAATAGACTTGACTAGCCCATCAAATAATTGTTTTTCGAACTGTCCCGGCCGATTAACAAATAAGGTCGTATCCATAAGTTCGAAGTAATAAATGGGCCTGCAAGTGGTGAAGAAACGTAAGCTTTTCATTATGCCGCAGGATTGATAAGACTCGTGCAGCGCCTCCAACTCATGTACTTCCTTCCCGACATAACAAGCAATAGCCGCCTCTTGACCATGGCTCAGATCGGCATGTAATCGGGTCAAATATTGCTCCAAGGTCACTGCCTCACGGTTCACCATCAGGTCCGTAACCATAAGCAGAACCGCATTTTTATCACCTGTGAAGGGTTTCAAAATTTGTCCCGGCAAGGGCTTGCCCACCCATGCCTCAACCCGAGCGCACCAATCCGTTCCCTGTTCTGGACCGGCTTCCGCCTCAATCAGGATGCAACGCAGTATGCCGACATCTTGATAGTGGGGCTGCAGACTCGTAACAGCATCCTCCTCAGCCACCCCAAGCAAGATTGACTGCATATGCTGAGCCATAATAATTCGATCTTTTTTTTGCTGATATCGCTTCTCTTCCGTCCGCGCATTAAATGCGACCCTGAACTCCTCAAGCACCTGAACCAGTTCGGTCTTCACAATAGGCTTGAGAATGTAGTCATCCACCTGGTATTTAATCGCCTGCTTGGCATATCCGAACTCATAGAATCCACTTAGAAGAATCAGCTTGATGTCACCGCCATATTGCTCGTACAAGGTTTTGGCAAGCTGCATTCCGTCCATTTCCGGCATCTTAATGTCGGAAATCACCAGATCGGGTTGCATAGCGCGTATGCACTCCAATGCCTGCATACCATTGGAGGCCTGACCGCAAATCTGAAATCCGTAAGACTCCCAATCAATTAACAATAGAAGTCCTTGGCGAATAAATGGCTCATCGTCCACAATCAGCACGTTGATCATATCCTCGCTCCTTATTCTTGAGATGCCTGCATAAGAGGAATTTGAATGCCAATCGTTGTTCCCTTCCCCTTTTCACTGAATATGTGCACCTGAACGAAATCATCAAAATACATCCGCAGCCGAATATATGCATTCATCATACCAATGCTGCTAAGCTCGCTCATCCGATCCATACTCGGGTCTTGCATCATTTTGCGGAGCGAGGCCAGCTTGTCCTGATCCATACCGACTCCGGTATCTCGAATGGAAATGTACAGTTCATTACTTCGAATTTCGAATAATACCTCCACGACCCCATCATTCGACGTCCCCTCAATGCCATGGATACAAGCATTCTCCACAAAGGTGAGAACGGTTAGCTTGGGTATCATCATGGCAGCAATGGATTCGTCTGTGATCCGGATTGCAAATTGCAACTTTTCACCAAAGCGATACTGCTGGATACTCAGATAACTCTCTACAAAATTGATTTCCTCTGCAATTGTAATCAGATCATCACCCCAATTGATCGTCTGACGTAACAGCAGTGCCAGTTTATGAATGACATCGGAGGTTTCAAGCTCGTCCTTGATCAAACTCCGCATACGGATCGTTTCAAGCGTGTTGAACATGAAATGGGGATTCACCTGACTCTGAAGGGCTTTCAGCTCCGCCTGCTTTTTGGAGAGCTCAAGGGCTTGCCGCTCCACCTGGCCCTTAAACACAATCTCAATCAGGTTCTTGATCTTGATGACCATCATGTTATAACTATGGGTCAGGCTGCCGATCTCGTCTTTGCCCACAGGTCCCGATATCACCTCAAATTTCTCATGCTTCACTTGATCCAGGTGTTTCGCTATCCGATCAACTCTGATGACCAGTGATCTGGATATCAACCAGATTAGCAGTGTCGGCACCAACAGATTAAGAATGATTAGTAAAGTCAAATTAAGCTTGGAATTAACAATCTCCGACAGAACGTCCAATTTCTCCGTGCTGACGACAATCTGCCAATCCTCGGATACGACGGGAATCGATTGCATGGATTGAACAGGATCAATTGAACTGTTTGCAATCAGATTAAATGGCTTGCGCATCTGATTCATTTTTGAATCGTTCGAGAAAATGACCCTGCCATCAGAAACGACATACACCTTCCCATTTGCTCCCTCATTTTTAAGCGATTTGTTGATGAAAGCGTAGTCCAGATCAACTTTTAACACCTTTTCAACCTGTTGCTCCCCAAAGTAATCCAGCTTACGAATAATGCTTACTTTGCGTCCTCCCTGACTTTGCGACATCTCCGCCTGCTGTTTGTCAAAATACGAATAGATCATGATATGGTCGCTCGTTTTCATCAGCGCTTGATACCAATCACTTTTCTTCACCTCTTCATCCAGCTTAATGAAGTTTCCTCCATTGACGAAGGTATCATTGCCAACATAAAACGTAATTTGATTCACCTGCTGGTAGCTGTAATAGTACCTGACCAGATTGTTGTTGCTAAGCATATCATAGTAGGCAGAGTAATAGTCTTCCTGATCGCGATACTTAAACTCCATGAACCGGTTCAGCGTTCCATCGGTATAGAGAAAATTGGACACATACAAGCTATTGTCTATACTGTTCCGCAGGTTGAACTTGATCCTTTGCTGCATTTCATTGAATCGGCTATGCTCCTTCTCTTCAATGTTACCTTTGATGCTTTGGTAAAACACGGTATTTGTGACCAGGACAGGGACCAGCACACAAAAAATGAACAATATGTACAACTTGGTTTTGAGACTCCAATCATCCAGAAACTGAATACGCTTACAGTATTTCTTTCGGCTCATGTTATGTCTTTGTCTCCTCTAACCATGTCATATATCAACATTATTATAACGAGTACAGGATGGGTTGGATACTGCAATCCAGGATTTCCGGGAAGCCTTTAATCAACCTCCCGTTCAACTGGCCCAACAAGACAGACACTAACACCCCACATATTTTCGTATGAACCCGATCTGATCTTAAGTCGAAACGGGTATCTCGTTATAATTTCAAGAGCATTTCGTACTGGCCCACATGATATGCAAAACCTGATTTGACCAGGAGGAAATCTTGCATCGGTTTCAGATGAGACTCCACATTGAGGACACTGATTCTAGGCGATTCTGTGCGTTGGACCATCTCTGTCAGGATGCTGCTTGCAATACCTTTGCCCCGGTAATTTTGGTTCACTGCAAGCTGGGGAATATCACCTGTTTTTTGATCTATAATGCCATAGCCAACAATGCTGTGATCCTGACGTGCAACGACATAGATAAAAGCCTCCGGTACAGCGTAGATGGAATCAATTGAATTTTGCCAGGAGGGCTCCACATCCCAAAACTCCTTGCACTGCTCCACATCGATTCTCTCCACACATTCCACCGTGCAGGTCGTTTGCGGTATGAATTGATCTTTTTGCAACTGAAAACATGAAAATTCCCTTTGAATTTTGAAGTTTTGTTTACTGTACAGCTGAACTGCAGATTCGTTGGATTGGATGACTTCCAGCAAATATTGCTCTACATTTTTTTCTTTTAACAGCTTTTGAATATTCAAGAGCAGATTGCTTGTAATGCCTTGCCGTCTGCAATCTTTTACAACGCCTGTCCCAAGATCATATGCAGTTGTCTTTCCATTCCAGCTTCGAAGCCCATTGATAACAAATCCGACCATTCTCTCATCCTTAAAGGCTCCCATAGATATTTCGGGGTGATACCCCCTTCGTTCGAGCATCTGTTGAAACTTCCAAAAAGGCAAATCCATTTTAACCTGGTAGTCGGAGAACGCATCCACAAACGCCTCGTGAAGTGTCTCCATACTTATCTTGTCCAACATTTTATAACTGTACATTAGGGCATTCTCTCCTTTAAAAAGATGAAAACAATAATATATTAGGGCTCATGATCCCTATCCTTATTTAAATATTCTACTAAATAGTGTTAACACTATAAAGTAATATCCGTACGATAAAATCTGCTTTCTTCAGAGTTTTCAGACACGTCCTAATAACTAAAATAGACCGCTCCCTGGTTAAGGAATACGGTCTATCGAGTCATTATTCTATGGGGATACCGATTTTGTTAAACCCATTTTGGTGATCACCGTATCGTACGGGTCCAATTCCACGGTCTGTTTTCCATGCTCTGTATTGATCGTCGTGGACTGAACCTGATCGCTATTATTGATCACAACCAATATGTTGCTTTCAGGATAGTAAGCGCACTCGGTATACAAGTTATCCGTGATGTACTTTGTTTCATGGAATTCATTGCCCGCAAATCGAATCAAATTCAGAAGTAGTCTTGTATTTTCCCAGCTGAATTCGAAGGAAGGCAGGTAGATCCCTTTTCCTTTTCCAAAAGCATGTGTGGACAGTGTGATCTGACCATCCGTTTCATTCACTACAGCTGCTGATCCATCAGTAAGATAAATGTTATCTTTCGGAAGTATGCTGGCCCCCTCAGGCACCAAACCATACTCATCATTAACTTCATACGACCATTTTCCATGCACAACCCTTGCACCTGTATCCTCATCTACCCCAAGCACATGAGCCATTCTAAAATAGCTGTCGTACCCGTCCATTGCCGAAGGCTGGTTAATGCCAATAAAGGTACCACCCTCATACACCCATTGTGTCAATAAGTCCACAGACTTGTGGTCACTCCAGTGCTCTCCACCGCTCCATGCTGAACCTGCAGAGCCGGCATTGATGACGACATCTATATCCTTCAATGCGCCCTGACGAATATCATCAAAATCAATAAACTGCACGTCAACAGGCAACCCGGCTAATGCCTCATTCACATGAATCAGATCATGCATATGCGTTTCATGAAAATGACCGGACAAGGTCCACGATCTTAACTTGCCCCAGCTATGCAGCACGGCTACCTTTGTTTTGATCTGATACGGTTTTCCTTCTTGATGTAGCTCTTTCATTTCCCTGAATTCATGGGCAATCTTCTCGATATAATCCACAAAGTCCGGGTAAGGCTCAACCAGATGCAAATATCCACCCAGTCCAATCCGGTCAATCGACTCACGTAGCAGCGCACGCCGGATATTAATCCAGTATTTCTTCGCATCCAGGGTAGGATCTCCTCCCTCTTTGAAGGTAGGAAGCCCGCCTAAGCCAACTGGGAACAAGTAGGGATGCAAGCGAATTTCATGGGTATCAGCCTTAACGCCGGAGCACATTCTTGCCTCGTAACCGGAGAACACACATTTGATCATGCCGTCGAATCCAAATTCCTCAAAGCGATCATTATACGGCTCCATGCCCACCCAGCTGTCATCATAGAAGACATACGCCAGCTTGTCATGTTTGTGTACAATATCAATTAACTTTTTACCGAATTCAATGACAAAATCATTGATAAATGCCATCCAGTCCAGTTTGCGCTGATCCGCAGGCATATGAGTGACCTGATATTTACCGCCATTTACAAAGTCCTCGGCGGAGAGTGAATACCCATATTTTTGAGCAAACATATCCAGCGCTCTCGAACTTACCGTGAAATCGTATGAACCCCAATCCGAGAACAGATGGCGATTCCGCTCATCACTGCCCCAGATCCAGGCGAAGTTATAAAATAGGGACGTAAAACGTACAACCGTTGTTTCCGGGTGGCCTTGGCACCACTTTTCCATCCAATCCAGCAAATAGGTTTGGGTGTCTGTATAGATCGGGTCAATCTGCATCAGATGCTCTTTGTCCCAATTATTCGTCGTGTGATTGTACATGGAAATCTCTTCCCATATCCGATAAACCATGAAACTCACCGTGTATTTATGCCAAGGAGCAACGCCGGTAATGACAACATTGCCAGATTCCCTTTCATAATTCCACTGTCCTCTAGGAACTTCTTCCCCTGTCGTTCGGTCGTACACCTGCCAATACTTAAACGCTTCTTTCGAATCATTCACCCTGAATTGTTCAGCGAAGAAGTCCTCCATCAGATAGATGGATACATAATCTTGGACAGCAACCTTTGGATTCGTTATTAGAAAACATTGCTGCAGCTTATCCAGATTACGGGATGCCCACTCATTATGATCCCGAATAATGCAAATGGTTGAATAGATGCCATATCCGGCATTGATAATCTCATCGGACAACTTTGTACCGTCACTGTCACGGATCACATCGGCACCCCAGCGGTTGGCAAGTTCAAGCGTCAGTGCTTCATAACCGGATTCTCCCGGTAGTGTAAAGGAGCCTTTGGTTAATTTGGACATTTGGGTTCCCTCCCTATCTCAACATATCGGACAGAAAAGCGAGTGCCAGGCCCTGACCCCAGCCCTGAATCCAGTCTTTTGGAATATTGCGATAGCCATCCCGATCCTTCATTACCGCCGTACCGCCAGATACACCAAGCACGCGCCCATCTTCGCTAATGTTGTTCAGGATGCCTTCCAATGCCTTTTGCACGTATTTGGTATGCAGTGGATTGCCGTTGTTGATCATCGCTGCTGCAATACCCGCGGAAGCTGACACCTCTTCATACGATTCTTCGTCATCCAGAACCGTACGCCACAAGCCATTCTCGGTCTGTACCAGCTTGAGAGCCGCCAATTGATCACGAAGGGCACACTCTACATCCATACATTGCGGATACAAGTACCAGTCGTTGAGCTGAGGTTTCACCTGAGACATCGTATAGGCACCCCAAGCATTCGCTCTTCCCCAGTAAAATCCGGACATGTGGTCCTTGTTGATATTGTTATAACCGTGATACCACAGACTGCTGCTCGGATCTTGCAGGTATTTGATATGCCAGTAATACTGATTCAGCGCATCCTGGATCATGGCTTCATCTTTTAATTTGCTACCTACGCGAAGCAGGAAAAATGCCGCCATAAACAAGGTGTCCGCCCAAGCCTGTTCCGGAAAATCATTGGAAACCGATACCGTATGCTGAAGCACATTGTCTCCAAAGCGAAGTGCATGATTCTGGAGATAATCGACTTTGCTGAGGACAATATCCCAATATTTCTGATCCCCGGTTTCTTCATATAAAGTGATGAGCACATGGCCCATGGCACATGTATTCACCGTCCAACTTGGCAGACCCAGCTCGATATATTCGTCTGCCCATTTCACCAGCCTGTCCAGAATCTCTTGGTTGCCTGTCGTTTGATAGGCTCTGGATACACCATAATAAGCCACTCCACCGGGCCAATCCCATGTCAGATCCATATCCAGTGTTTTCTTGGTAACGTTCTCGATTACGTGTAGAATCTGATCCCTGTCATATTTCACTTGAAGCATTGTTATTCCCCTCTCCCTGTGCACACGCCCCCAAGTGCGCCCTGAGAGGTGTCCGTCCATTTTTGTAAACGCTTTACTTATTCCATTGTACGCAGTAAAATAGTCTCAATCTAAGCATATTCATAACAAAACTGCGCAATTTCAATCATTTATACATAGGAGTCCTCGAAAATGCCCAAACCGAAGAAACCTGTCATTGAATATCGTCACTATAGCCTGCCCATTGATTTCCCTGTCCTGTTACTCAGTGGAGACCGCTGGAGAATATCCGATATCAAGAGTGAGCATCTTCATTTCCATAACCACATGGAGATTGGCATCTGTTATTCAGATGGAGGCATCATGGAGATTAAGGGAGAATCTGTGCCTTTTCGAGCAGGCGACATCTCGTTCATTCCCCGATATCTTCCGCATACCACATACAGTTCACCTAATAACGCCAGCCTGTGGGCTTATATCTTTTTTTCACCGGAAGAACTCTTCCGTCATTCGCTCAAAACAGCACAAACTCACATTGAACCGAATCTATGGGCGATTCAGGGAACCAATTGCATTCTGAATAAGGAACAGCATCCCAAAATTCATATGCTCGCAACTTCAATCGTTGAAGAAATGAAGCAGCAGTCCCCCTACTATCGGGAGAGCGCGTACGGCTTGTTGATGTCTCTATATATCGAACTGCTTCGAATTCATGCGAGCAGCGAACGCTTGTCATCTCAGGATCACGAACGGGAACGAGACCTCCAAGGTGACTTGGTCATCTCACCCGTGCTAGAGTTTATCACCAAAAACTATATGATGCCTGTGACCATCGATTACCTCGCTGATCTGTGTCATCTGAGTACAACGCATTTTCGCCGCAAGTTCCATGAAATTATGGGAACCACACCGCTTGATTTTCTGAACAGTACCCGGATTGAAGAGGCATGCAAACGATTAAAAAGCACCGAGGCCTCCATTCTGTCTATCTCTGAGCAGGTCGGCTTCCGATCCATCTCCAGCTTTAACCGCTGCTTCGCCAAACTGATGGGCGAATCGCCTAAAGCCTGGCGCAAAGGCGCTCATACAGAAGCACAGTCTGCAAAAGCCTCAATATTGGAATTCACGGGGTGGGTATGAATTCACGTTTGTATATTGAGATAACCCTGCTCATAAAAAAGATACAAAAAATCCCGAAAGTCATGATGACTCTCGGGATTTTCCAGTTCAAATCAACAACTTCATGTTTACAGCAAATCCAGTTCCACAAGTAATCTGCGGACAAGAGTTGCCATCTCGGCACGAGTTACCGGAGCTTTTGGCTCAAGTGTCGTTGCCGATTTGCCTTGAATCAGACCCAGCTTCACCGCTTGTGCGGCACTGTCTTTGGCCCAATCAGACAACGTTGATGCATCAGTATAGCTGTCAAGACTACTAGCTGTACTACTCGCAGCTGGTGCAGTATGTCCTGCCATCTCGTATGCACGGATCAGCATGACCATCACTTGCTCACGTGTCATGGCATCCTGCGGACCGAAACGATTACCACTGTAGCCCGTCATGAGGCCATAGGCAGTTGCCGTTTGCACCACATCGTTGTACCAATCTGCTGCCTTAACGTCTGCGAATGGTGAACTTACGCCTGTGTCTGGTTTCAGGCCAAAGGACCTCACCATCAGTGCAGCAAGCTCTGCCCGAGTCATACTACGCGAAGGCTCATAACGAGCAGACGACACGCCATTCACAACCAGACGTGATGCCAGATCATGAACTGCTTCGCTTGCCCAGTGGCCCTTCATGTCGCTAAACGCAGTGTCATATCGAATCGGCAAGTATACGCTGTTGGTCAGACTGCTTGCGATGGCAACCATCCGGCCTTCCCGCACTTCGAAGCGAGTAGGCACATGCCGCAAGCTGCCGTCAGACTCAAGAACGACCACGGTCGATACGGAGCGCTCGTCCTCTCCGACCGGCAGGTACAGTTCTTTGGTTGTCATTTTCAAAAGTTTATCAATCTCGATTGACTTGGTACCGTCACTTGCCGTCATGTTGAAGGCAACCGGGGTTCCTCTTGGAATCGTACGTCCCTCACTGGCAAGCTTCGCAGCAAGCCGTTCGTATGCCTGATCCGGTTTACCTACATTTAAGCTTACTTTGATATCCTCGGCCTTTTGCGTCGGGAAAGCTGCTTCAAGTGCGTTCAGATCGATGGCATTCCAATCCAAACGGTAGCTGCCCCAATCGCTTTCCAGATCCATCGAAATGTCTTTGGCAGCGAGTTGTTTAATCAGATCCGCATCCAGTTCGAAGCGTAGTTGCTCCAGTTGGCCTGCAACGTGCAAACGAATTCGCTGACCTTGCTTGACTGCATCCAGCAGCGCTTCTCGCACAGGATGAGCAACCACGGTTGGGCCACTTACGCCTGGCGTAACATCGACCAGCAACAATCCATCCTTCTGCACTGCATCCAGTTCCAGAGGTACCTTCATGTCTTTACCTCCAACGGCACTATCCATGGCTACGCCACCCACCGTCAACGGACCAACAGGCACATTGGATGCCGGTGGTTTACTGCCACCCGAGCTTGGCGCGCTTGGCTCCACGCTTGAAGAGATCCGCTCATTCACCTTCACCGCAGCAGAGGATGCTGTCGTGAGTTTTGGCTCACTCGTTGTTCGTTTGGCGATAACAACCCACTCGCCTGGTTTTGCTTTGATGACTTTATCGGAAGGCAGCGTGTTCCATCCACTGATATCCTGTTCAAATGTTGGCAGCATCACTTGCAATTGTTCCGTGAAAATCCGGTATGCAAGTTCACTGCCAACCATGTTGCCTTTGTGTCCGGCAGCACTGATCGAGACACGTGTCTCTCCCTTTTTGCCCGTTCCGATTGTGGATGCTTTAATCGTATCCATGTAATCCGGTGGTGCAGCTCCCGTCTTCGGTGCAACAACGGATACAATATCCGTTGTGCTGAGCTCCGTACCTTGCCATGTATAATCGGCCTGGATTAGAGCAGCTCCAACACGTTTTCCGTCGAGAAGGCCATCATCTTGAACGGCTGCGTTCGCTTCACCCATAACCACACTGTAGGTGATGCTGTCGTTGTCTGCGAGTTCACGAGTTCCATCCGTATACTCCACATAAGTCTGAACCGCAGCTTGTTCTCCACCAGCAACAAGTTCTTCCGGCATAACCAGTTTCAGTCTGCGCGGCAGCTTGAAGTCGTCGTTCAGCACCTCAACAACGGCAGAGTTCACATTGCCTGCCGCGTCCTCGGTTTTAATTCGGAGACGGGTCTTCATGCGGTTTGCATCAATCGGCACCTCATATTTAAAGACTCCGTTCTCGTCCGGTTTGAACTGTGCCAATTCTTGATCACTATCGGCATCCGTTACCGTCACTTGGGCATCGGTCATCGTTGTACCCTGTACGAGCGCAACGCCTCCCTGTGCCCGTTCGCCTTGTGAAGGCGAATCCAGATAGATCATCGGAGCCGTCGTATCCATCGTCACGTACAGCATTGTAACTGACGTATCCCCCGTGTTAGTATTACGAGCTTTGAGCTGGACTGCGTATACACCATCTACCTCAAAGTTGAACTTCAGCTTGTCTGTTGTTGCAAGGTTAGTGGTGCCGAGCGAACCATCGTCCGTCGAAGCCTCTACAACCACGTTTGGCTGATTCGAAGCCACGTTCACGGTCACCTGATTCGAACTTGTAACAACCTCGTATTTGTTGTTGACCACTTGTTTGTTATCGAGTGAAAGCACTGGCCCTGTAGGGGCAGGAAGCAGCTTCGACCCGCTATACGTTGTTGTGGATAAACGAAGATTCGCTTGCTCATCGGAAGCCGGTTGGCGTGCGACCGTAACGCCGATACGATACGATTTGCCCGGCTCCAGTCCGGAATGGCGTACCTCTTTATCCTCCATGGCAATGGTGCCGTCTGCATTGCGCTGCACTTTGCCGTCCGCACCCAGCTTAGGCGTTCCTAGTGCATTCCATCCACCTACGGTGACATGATACTTGCCATCCTTGAGCGTGGTTTTCAATTCGGATTCACTGTATCCTTCTTCGCCGAACGGATCATACAGATGTCCTTGCTCATCCGATGCGGTCAGGATGTAAGTGAACTCCTCCGCTTCTTCTTCGGCTGTTTTGGTGATTGCTGGAAAAGCGACCTCAAACTGCCCGTTACCGATGCTTCTCGTTTCCACTACCGGCACGGCGTTGGGAGCAAACGGATCTACGAGCGTGTACCCTTCTTGTGAAGACAAGACAGAGAATGCCATATCCGTTTTCAGTTCCGTACGCAGATAATATGTCCCTTGTTGCAGCAAACCACGAAGGTCTACTCCGCCGAGGTACGCAATCTGTTTCACGTCAAAGGTCATCTCGCCTGATGCACGACCGTCAGCACCAATATCGGCACTTTCGATCTCGATGCCTTTGGCAATCATGATCCCTGGATCAATGGATTCGTCCGGTGTAGGTGTGGCCTGCAAACGGTCCGAAGACAGATACAGATCAACCGTATCTCCAGGCGAAGCGTTATCCACGGTCCAGGTTGCTGTGAATTGGTCCGCATCCTGTGTATCTATCGCAAGTTCCGTCGAAGACAGTTCCGGAAGTACCGGAATGTTCATCAGCTTGGACTTGACCGATTGACTGGACGTCAGCGTCCAACTTCCCGTTTTTGCGTCTTCCTGTGGAATCGCGACATAGATCCGACGAATATCGGTGCCCTGAAGCTCTTCTTTTTTGGTCACTGTTGTACCATCGCTCTTCAGATCACCCTCTTTAGGTGCTTTGATAATCTGTTCAAACGCCGTTGCGTTACGATCCGTTGCTTCTCCGTACACGATATCATACGTGCTTCCGTCGTCACGTTTCAGCGTCAGAGTAGGTCTGGTTGTTGTGAAATACTCCAATTCAAGGAGCGCATCCCCTGTCACTCCACTCATCGGGATCACATGTGTTTTCCCTCCATTGGACGTGCGAATGCCGCCAATGCCGAGATTTTGCGAACTATCCTCGATCATATCGATACCGTCCCCAACGGCGGTATATCTAATCTCGTAACGCTCAGGCTCCTCATTTTCCCATGATGTCGCAAGCGTCTCTATACCTGTTCCGATCTGTAACAGGCGCGGTCCCTGCTCCGGATCATTAATTGCCAGATGTGCGAGCGCCTCGTTATCCAAAGCCGATCCATCGGTCATGAATGAGATGCCGCCGCCCCAGTAATATTTGATGCCCAGGGTGAGGAATAACAAGGAGATTCCTGCCCACAGTTCATCGTTATTAACGCCTGCACGGGTTCCAAATCCCAAACCACCGATAACCGGCACTGAACTTGGAATTTGTATTTTGGAGCTGACCATGCCTTCAAAATCGACTCGGCCCTTCTCCAGATTCTCGCCGATAAACAGGCTGGCACTGCCCACAATGATATCCCAACCACCAACATCAATCTGTGCCCGCGCACGGATAAACATTGGACTGGCCCATTGGGTTTGAACCAGTGCTTCGGTCAGCATCGGAATGACTTTGCTGCCTTCACCGAAGCCGAGTTTGCCCACCACTTTGAATCCGGTAGCTTTGAGTGTCAGGTCTACACTTCCTGAGAAAACAGCTGGCTTCTGTCCCAGCTCCATATCGATGCCTGCCTCCAGCGTCAGTGGCAAGCGCTCGGTACCACCCGCAATCGTCATCGCAAGTTCACGGATTGCGCCGCGAATACTTGAGATTTTGGTAGCTGGATTGATCATGAGGCCCGGATCAGGAAGGTCCGATCCAAAAGCAATGACGTCTGGAATAATCCGTCCGTCGGGAACGCGTTTAAAGGCAAGTTCCGCACTAATGGAGAACAAGTTTTCCAGTTTCGCCTCAAAGTTAACGCCGTACGAATTCATGACGCCGTACTTGTTCGGGTCTTTATAGTGCGTAACATTGATACCACCTTTTACGCTATCCTCAGAGTCTGGTTTGAACAAACCAATTCTATTATCCAGTTCAAACGCCAGTGAGGAATCAATGCCTACAAAGCCCGATTGGTTGAACATAACGTTGCTTACTTCCCCGTTTACAATAAACATCTTCATTGCACCACCGAAGGACACCCCATCTTGCCGCAGCACAAAGTCATTGAGTTTCAACCCAAAGCCATTCAGCGAGAAGGTAGGTGTTGAAAACAACGTGTGTTTATTAAAGTACACATAGGAGACAAGCAGATTGCGATATGGATTGAGCGCATCGCCCAGCATACCGTTAGCCCAAGTCAGAGTTCCGTTCAGGGTAGGGTCTTCCGGATTGCGTCCTTCCTCCCATGCCTGCTCTTCATCCGTCAGCTTTGATTCCGTTCCGAGTGACTTATCGAATCCGTTGTAGAAATCAACGGTCCATTCGCCGGAATGGAATACGAACCCGCTGTTCGCCACACTTAGGGTACCGTCGCCACCCACAAAGAGGGTTTGCAAAAACGGCGTGTCCGTATTGGCTCTCAAATCTTTGGCGAGCGGGAAGTTCCCTGTTGAAATGGTGAGGTCTTTCCCGCTGTAAGCTACACTCTTGTTGAGAATCGCAGGTTCTGTATCCGATTGAACCGTGTACTGGGCGTTTGCCCCCGTACCGGACTGCACGATCTTACCGCGCACTTCCAGAACAACCTCCTGCTCGGTATCATCATCAAGTCCTTTTTTGAACGTTTCGAATGCCGCTTCATTTTCAAACGTCTGGACCGCATATACCGGCGAAGCCGATGCATCGATGGCTCCAGCTACATCCAGAGCAGGGTCCAGTTTGCGTGATGCTGCTACCATTTCCTGCTTGGCAGCAGTTAGTCTCGCCCGATCCTGATCCAACTTCGTTTTGAACTGCGCGTCCGTCAGGTTACCGTACGTCCATGGCAGCACGCTGGCAAACGTCGCTTTCTCACCAGCACCTGCATTTAGGTCCAGTTTAGTTTTATATACAGCGAGAATGCCGGCTTTGCGAATCCGGTTCTCTTCGTTCTCGGTTATAGAAAAGGTCTGGTCTGTCTTGAAGCTCAGCGCTTCAGCCATCTCGGGAATTGACTTGTCCCGATAGTCCACTTGCACAGCATATTCACCAAGTGGCAAGATCGCGTCGTTCAGCACTTCAAGCGTTGTGCCATCCGCCTTCACCTTTTCCCCGCCACGATACACCAGCTTCAAATCTCCCGCGAACCCGTTTCCAAGCGGCTGGGATGTTACAGATCGGGTCACCGGCACTTTGTAACGATCCCCGTTCTTCACGTTCACCAGATACATGTCAAAGTTGGCAGCGGTTGACGTTGCTTCATTGCCAACATTGTAGGCAGCGATATTGGACACGTTCAGCGTGATGTACTTCTCGTCCTTGCTGTACGCTTCCTCCGGTGACATGGCGTAGACCAATGTCTCTCTTAATTCACCGACCGGTGGCAGGAAAATAAAACCTGCTCTTGACGATTCATAGATTGCACGAATTTCCGATTCCGGAAGTACCTCACTCTCTTGAGCAGCTGTCTCCAGCTTTTTCTCTGTCTCCGGGCTGCTCACCGTCACCATATACTGGCGCGTTGAAGGCCAGGCTTTGCCTGTACCCTTCACTCGCCATTTGGCTGCGACGACCTCGCCCGGTTTATACGGAATGAATTCAATGCCCTGTGCAGCTTGTTCCGGCGGAACATCCTTGCGGAAGGTAAGCTTCTGGCTTGTTGCATTGAGTTCCTTCCCATTCTCATCCACAAAGCTCAGACCTTTCTCCAGTGTCAGAGTCACATCAATCTGGCTATGGTTTGTGTTGAACATCTCCAGGTTCTCGATCTCCGTGTTCACTTCGAACACGCCGTCGTTAACGTAACCCGTCTCTTCCTCATTGGTCTCCAATTTCTGCGTTGGATCCAGGAAACGAACATCAAATACCTTCTCTGGGGATACAATCTCTCCCAAACCGTACACCAGTTCATACGAGTGCTGGGCGCCAGCTTGAACCGTATCAGGCTCCCAATAGAAAGCCACGGCCGTATCGGCTGTACCGTAATCATTTGTATCCTGCGTAAAATCAAGATTCTCGTCCGGTTCATATTCCCATTTCGTTCCGGCAAGATTGGCCCAATGGCCTACCACCATTTCATCAACGATGTTAATACCGCCCTCGAACAAGTTGTTAAATCCATAAGCAATGACATTTGTCGCCAGCGGATTGCTTAGATCAAGCTTGTCCCGCATCACCCAGTAAGGTGGCAGTTTATGCAGATTGTATGCCTGCTCGTCCACGTTTTTGTCGTAACCGAGTTTCTCTGGCTCGTGAACCAGTTTGCGCTCCACCGTAAGTGGAACGGAATAATTCTGCCCGATCTGGAAGGCCGGGCCGTCATTGCCACCGACCGACGTGTCCAGTAATACACGTGACCCGATCTCTACCTTGGCATTTGTCGTATTCTCCACCACATATTGAACACGGGCATTTCCGCCCTGATCCTTGTCTTCCTTCAACAGCAAAGTGATGACTTGGCTAATGCGAATACCTTGAACGGTCCATACGGTCAAGAGACTTTGAGTACCGTCATTACCCGTTACGACCTTCGGAGGTGTAACCTCCGAGGTCCAGTTCGGTGCCATTTTGTACGGATTACCAAAGATCAGATCCGTTCCGTTAATACGGAACGTTGTGAACGACGTCTCCGGGTTATCTCCACCAAAGATCATATCCACACCGTTATCCTTTTTGCGGATTGGCTGGCCATCTTCTGTACGAATACTAAAGCGCCCACTTGCATTGTCCACTGTTACCTTGATAAACCCGTTCTTAATGGATGTCGTTCCCGCTGAGGAAACGGCTGCTACCGCGATGTGAATTGGCAAGACGCTGATCAGCATGACCATGGCCATCAACGTTGCGATTATCCGAATGATTTTGTTCCGTCGCATGGGTGAACCCCTTCCGTTTCTCTAATTGGCCCGATTAACAAGCAGCGTGGAGTATACGCGTTCGCGCTCCTGATTTTGCACAATGATGGTGTACCATCCTGCTTTGGGCAGTGTAACCTTGAAGTCTTTGCTGATCAGTTCTTTATAGGTCACTCGGGTGGCGATGTATTTCATCTGTCCTTCGCGCACCAGACCCGGGAAATAATAAATGTCGTACGTGCCGAGTTCGTTCTCCAGCTTAGTTCCGCCAGCGGTCTCGATCGTACGGAAGTTGTTCACATTGAACGTGACTGTACCTGTATTCACGATTGCTGTTTCGGATTCGGTATCCGACAACGGAATGCCATTGGCCGTAACAAACATGCCATCTGTCGAACGAACAAACACCGTTTGGAGCGCGTAGCCTGCATTGCCGAGCTGGTCCTTCGCGGTGTAACGAATGGTGTGTTTACCCGTCACCGTCAGGTTCAGAGGTTTCTCCACGTATTGTCCGCCTTCCAGAACATATTCCGCAGCCGTCACCTGAATCTGCTCCGCAGATGTGAGATTGTCACTCACTGTGTATCCACCCAGATCGGTGACCAGATCGAAGCCTGGTTTGTTTTGCAGAACCGTTGTGGAAGCTTTGTTCAGACGGATCGTTGGTGCCGTGTTATCCAGACCCGCAATCGTAAAGTTGACCTGTTTCTTGTTACCAAGTACGTCTGAAAGTAAAATCGAATGCTCGCCATTGCTGGCGTAGTCGGCGCTAAAGTTTGCTACCGGGGTTGCCCCCGCATAGATCGTATTGCCTTCCACTACAGATGATGGCATCACAAGACCTACACGCACTTTGCCTTTGGAGTAGGCTTGATCGCCGATCTGCACCAGCTTGCTGTCATCGATGGTCTGTCCGTCATTGTCTACTCGAACCATCGTAATCTCTTCTACAGCCGGGATCGATCCAACGAGTGTTGTAATCGCATCGGACTCCAGCTTTGCATTGTTCCCTGCGGCATCTGCCAATGAGAAGCGTGCTTTACTGCCCGAAGTCATGACCAATGAAGATTGGTTCGTCCCCGAGCTATTGGACACCACCTGGTAATCCTGAACTTGTCCCTGTTTCGGTAGCACTTGCGCCACAATCAGATTAGACACGATCACATTACTTGTTGTCGGTGCTGCGAAATGAGTAAATTCTCCGTTTGCGTTGTATCCATCACCCGCGCTATCCACGACAGCAGTACCACTACCGTAACGAATCAACGCTTTGAGATCGGGATGATTGTAGTGCATGACAATATCTGCTTCCGGCGGCGTGGTATCAATGTTGCTCACCGTTGCTATCACACTGCCTGTAAAGCCAACCGCATCTTCGTACTCAAACGTGAATTCTCCGTTCTCGCGGAACGTTTTGGACGACGTTGGCAGATTCGTGATGCGGATCGGTTCACTCGATTGCAGACTTACTTTAACCGTGCCATTCGTTGCCGCAATCGTGGAATACTTCACGTTTACCATTGGCGGCGTATCATCGAAGTTGGAGACGACGATGAATACCGTTGCTGTATTGCTGCCATCCTTCACGGTGAAGGAGTAGCTTCCGTTGCGGTATATTTTGAACCGTTTATTCGCCTCCAGCGTTTCCGGCATTTCCGGGTTGCTGTTTGTTGGCTTCACGGTTTTGCCATCAACGAGGTCGAACAGGATCTCTTGTCCTTCGTTCTGCCCACCATCCTGCAACTTCTCGCCTCCGCGAACCGGCATGATCTGCTCCAATGAAGCAAGCCCATATGCAGGGGGGGCATCCTGAAGCTCGATCTCAGGTGTTACGATATCGCTGATATTGTCGTAGTAACCTTTGAATTTGACCCGAACCTGTGACTTGAGTTGTCCCGAATCATTCGTATCAACAGGAACGCCGACATAGTTCGTATACGGCAGCCAAGTGCTCCAATTGTCTCCGCCGTTGGTGGAAACGGAATAGAAGTACCCTTCCTGTGCTGGCACATCAACCTTCAGTTCCATAATGGCGGTGTACCCGTCATCTCCTGGACCTTCTGTCCGAATCAAACGCGCGCTACCAACAGGTGGTTCACTGCTCAGATAAAACACGGAGAACAGACCACTTGTGTGGTAAAGCTTACTGTTACCCAAGCTATCGCTAGCGTGGACGTACAGACGGTAATTACCGTTGTCCTTTTTGTTGTCTACCTGCAATGTGATCAAACGATCCGCAGGGGACACGCTCCAGCCCTTGCCTTCCGGATCTGGTTCCTTCTCGTCTTGCCCGTCAACCACTTTGATCCATTGGTAACGAATGTTCTTGGCTGCTACACCGTTAAAGTCCACCAACGTGTCAGACACATCAATCTGTACCGTCTGCTCTGGCATCGGATACAAGTATCCCTGCGAACCAAATTTCGTAACAGGTGGCAGATGGTCGAATTTGTACTCCTGATAATAGTAGTAAAAACGTCCCGTATCCTGCTGCTTGATGCGCACATGGGCGTACCAGGTCCCGTTCAACGTTTTGTCGGCAGGGAAGCTGTAGCGCTCGGCGGGTACTTCCCCAAGCTTTGTTTCCTTCGGTGCATTCTCAAAAGCAATCCATTTGCTGTTGCCCACAGGACGTTCAGAGCTTTCACTGTATTGATATTCAATCGTATCGATCGGAACACCGGCTACGGTGAAGTCGGGTCCGTCATTAATCGCATAGGTACCCGGATAGGCTTTGAACTTGGTTGAGATAACAAGCACATCGACCGCTTTGGGATCGGCGGTGGCTGAATGGCCCGCCACATCCACGGCTTTGGCATGCAGCTCGTATTGTCCGCCTTTGGAGATCGCCGGATCATTCAATGTTGATATCTCAGCTTCACCTTGTGCGTTCAGCTCGGCATCCTGCCACCCGGAAGCGACAGGGCTCTTGCCCGCTGCCACGAACTGGTATTGCACCTTGTTATTTTTAATAGAAGAAGTCGGATCAGCGGCCTTAACCGTAATCTTCACATTGTCGGAGTTATTGTCCACGATGTTTGCAACTTCGACGGTTGGATCATCATTATCAATTTTCAACAGGCCGACATGGTACGACCAATTGGAATCATCCTGTTTGAAATCGGCCAAAGGCCACTGCGTCGTATTGCCGTAATCGGACAGATTCGGCAGAATGCTTGAGCGATAATATTCCTCCAGCTCAGCAGGTGTCGCATCTGGATGTTGGGCAAGGTAAGCCGCACGTTCGTTGCTGCCTTTGTCGTATTGCATCCGCTGACGTGCCGAGTCCCAACTCATATCCGCAGTCCATGTATGCAAGTACCAGTTCCCGTTCAAATCTTTGCCGTCATCAGGTAGTTCTACTGTCACGCCATTCTGTCCGGTAGACAATACAACATCCTGGAAACCAGATGTATACAGTTCATCGGAAGGCTGCTTCTGTGTCAGGGAATACCGTTTCACAGCGGCAAAGTTGTCGTTTTGCCCAGCGAAGGGATCATTTGGACTCTGGTTCAGCACATAATACACGAGCCCTGAACCACTGCCTGGACGGAACAATCCTTTGCTCGTCTGGCCGTTTAAGTCGGGATCGAACGCATTAATCGTGAATGATCCATTTCCCACGTATTGCCCTTCGGGAATGACTTCTCCGTCCTGATTCTCATAAACAAAATTCACTTCAGGTGCCGTGTTGTCCACAGACAATCCAGCCCAATCAATCTTTTTGACTGGCTCAGTAAGCACGTTACCAGCGTAGTCCGTCAGAGCCTTCCCGTCGCCAGGATTACTGGCATGCTCCAAGGCTGCCGTCTCCAGCAATGACGTTTCGATGCTCTTGCCGTCTGGCACCATCATATGGAACGTCCATGTATTTGTGTTCTGCCCGCCAACATATGCGGCGGTCAAGCCATTGGTAAACTTGAGTCGTGTATCCTCGGTCGGAGTAAACGCGCTGATCACCTGTTCGTTAAGGTACACGGTAAAATCAACAACGTCGCCCTTGTTCAGCACAAGTCCCGTAAGTACTTCAGGCTGTACGCCGTTGCGAGATGCTGAGTACTGCGGTACTCGCGCGTCGATTATGGTACGGAACGTACCACTCGGGTTCGCGTTATCGGAAAAAGGAACTGTTCCAATGCCGTTAAAAGCTGCAACGGGATTACCCGCGCCATCGATAAAGCCCGCTGCATTCATCCGTTCCAGCAATGTTGGACGGTCCTCCTCGGAGGGCGCGATCAGGCGCTTCGGATCAATAGGAATGTTGCCTGTGCTATCATTTAACGCAGCTTGATACCGGAGGTTAAAAGTGGAGCGTGCATGAATGTTCCGATCCAGTCCACCCTGCGAAAAGTCACTGTATCCGCTATCTGCGCTTGTTAGATAATAAACGGAAGGATCGAAGCCGTCTCCACCCGGATTACTGAACAGTTCGGTACGCATGAAGCTGAATTTGCCATCAATTCGGTCAGAGGCAAGCTCTGCAAAATCAGGAAACACCGGCTCGCTGAAGTTCAGCGCAAGGTTGAGGTTGCTCCCTTGCTTTAGGAACAATTCATTCTTTTGTACCGCCGGATCAGCATTGAATCGAACTGCACCGGTATGGGTCAGTGTATTGCCGTTGTATGTAGGGGGTGTGATATCCGCGAAATAGAGTTCAATGTCGTCGATGTTCTCTATCGTAAACCCCGTAATCGAAATTTGAATGGTATCATTAGCGCCAAATGAAATCCATGACGAATTTGCGGAGGCCCCTGATTGCATTGCACCCTGCCTATATTTGGAACCTCCATTAACGGAAACATCCAAACTAGCTGCCATTGTCCAGGATCCTGTAAGACGTTTGATTTTCAATAGCATTTTGGCATCACCGCTTTCAGCCAGGCGCTTCAAGACGGGATTGGATGGAACGTTAATCGTTCCGCTGAATCTTGTATCCATTGCAAAACCCTTTTCAAAAGTCATGTAACTCGGTCCCAATGATTTTACATTCTTCAAATCCGTGGATACGCCCTGTGCCTTGCCAGCAAATATTCCAAAGCTGTTCGCTTCGTCCTTCTTCACGTTGTTATTCCAGGAAGACATGTCTTCCCGATTGATGATTTTGCCGCCGCCATTCGGAATAAGAATATCCGTGTACTCCGCAGCTGCGGAAACGGTCGGCAGGTGTGGCCAGCTCACAGACGTCAACGTCAGCAAGGCAACAAGCAGGCAGATTGATAACTTTTTGAACATGCGAGATTCCCCTTTTCCCCGTTATGTATTCGACTTCTTCATCAGCTTGCGAATATCTTCGATCGTTACACAGATATGAATGCCAGTCATTGTCCGAAACGAACCGGAGATTAATCCGATCACGCGACCCTCTTCATTTAACAAAGGACCACCCGACATGCCCGCAGACACCTGCGCGGAAGTCAGCAAGCGAATGACATCGTTCACCTCGGCGGTTGGTGCATTCACGATGCCCTCCGTAATGATCTTGCCATCCTTCAGCGGGTATCCGATGGCAAACGATCGTTGCCCATATCTTGCATACTGCTTGTCCCCTGAGAGGGTAAGGACCGGACGTTTTTTACTATTCTGCACAGACAGCATAGCCACATCGGTATCCATGTCAGCGCTCAGAACCGTTATCTTTTCAATGGAACCATCTTCAAATACAGCTTCGAAAGAAACCCCGTCCTTCACAACATGGGCTGCTGTAAGTGCTCTACCATTACCGATGAGAAAACCGGTACCTACCGTTTTGAGCGTTCCGTCCTTGCGATACGCTTTCAAGTAAAAGACAGCTTGCGCCGCGGACTGATACACTTTTTCAGCTCCCGATACGGCCACTTGTCCGGTTCCAGCGGCTTTGGCAACGGATACACCTGTATATCCATTCAGACATGCCACAGCAATCAGTACAGCCAGCAAGCCAATCATCTGACGCCGCAAACGCCATGATGTGATGCTCCTCTTCATTTCTCTCAACTCCATCAGCCCATAGTCGCGCAAAGATAGGTCTTTCGATGCTTTTTCTGCGTCCGTTCGACATATCTTGCTTCCGCATTATAATGGATCACAATAAACAAGCAATAAACAGAAAAAAATTTGTCGAAATATGATTGCGCCCCCCAGAGATATTCGCTACAATGCCGATAGAATACAAGAGATTTTGTCCGAAGCTACCAAAGGATTGAACAATCTCTAAAGGAGCAGCATTTCGTGTTATTAAAAATTTCAGGCGTTGTCCTGACTGTTTTACTCGCTATTACCGTACTGCTGCTGTCAACGATCAGAGAACCACAATCTGCTGCGCTTCATGCCCGTCAAGGTGTTCTGGACCTCTCGGCCTGGGACCCTGAACAAGACGAGCGGATCAAGCTGGACGGGGAGTGGGAATTTTACTGGGAGCGATTGCTTCCTGACGAATCTGCAACATCGAATCAGGCTGGTCCAACGAAAGCACCCGACACCTATGCAACCGTTCCCGGCTCCTGGAATCGACTTAAAGTGGATGGTGAACGACTGCCAACCCACGGCTTCGCCACGTATCGACTGGTACTGCGTAATGCACCTGTTGAGGGAACACTGGCGATCAAAAAAATGAACATCCGTTTTGCCAGCGAGATCTACATTAATGGCAACAAGCTGCTGGAAGACGGGCATGCCGTGGCAAAATCCGCAGGTTACCGACCAGGCAACTCCCCCCAGATTGGCTTTTTCCCCTATCATGGCGGTGACATTGAGATTTTGATTCGGGTGGCTAATTACGATTACACGGACTCTGGCATTCCGGGTCCGCTCTTTTTTGGCGAACAAGCAGCCATGCTGAAAAAACATCAATTCAACACAGCTATCGAATTTGGCACGCTTGCTGTACTGGGTACCATTTCGATCATATTCCTCATCAGTTACCTGGGGTCTGCACTCTACCGAAACAGGGACGACTCCCTGCTGCTGATTGGTCTAATCTGTCTGCTGTATGCACTCTATAACGGCATGATCAGCGAACGTGTGTTATCCATGGCGGGCACGGAAATCTCCTTTAGCACACTCTATAAATTAAAAGATTTCTGCTCTGTGGCATGTCTGGGTCTGTTAACCTTTTACTTCTACCGATTCAAAACAGGCATCCTGTCCGGTATGCTCACGGCGTTGATCCTGATCATCTTCGGAGCTTACTTATGTATGGTCACGCTCCTGCCTATTTCCATCTACGGGCTGGCTGCGCCTTACGTCGTCGTTATGTACACGTTGATGTTGCTCTGGTTGCTGTATCAATGTGCAAAACAGTTCCTAACTAGTGAGAAGGGCGAACGGCTGTCTACTTTTCTGTGGTACGCAGCTCTCTTAAGCATCATGCTGTATTGTCTGGACATTAATCTCTTCTCGATCTCGCTCAAGGAAAATATGAATATCGGGCAGGCTTCCATTGTCCTGTTCAGCATCCTGATGCTGTTTCTAGCGGTGCTTCGGTTCTTCGAGGCCTATCGTACGGTCCGCACCCTCAAAGATCAGTTGCTCTTGCTGGACAAGGTGAAGGACGACTTCCTGTCCAATACTTCGCATGAGCTCAAAACACCGCTGAACGCGATTGTTAACATCAGTGAAAGCCTGCTTAAAGGCGCAGAAGGTCCCCTTACCGATGAGCAAGCGCACAATCTGGCGATCGTGACGGGAAGTGGCAGACGATTAACCTATCTGGTCGATGAATTGCTGGATTATTCGAAAATGAAACATGGCGACATCCCGCTCCACCGGTCTTCGACCGATCTGTACTCGTTTGTCGAATCGGTCATGCGTATGCACTCCTTCCTGCTTGGCGCGAAAAAGGTGGAGCTTATCAACCGCATCCCGGCGCATTTCCCGCCGATCTATGCAGACGGCAACCGACTGATTCAGATTTTGCATAATCTGATCGGCAATGCCGTTAAGTTCACGGAACGTGGCACGGTAAGCATCAAAGCTGCGGTTGTGCAAGGCAAAGCGGAAATACGCATTGTGGATACCGGTCGTGGTATCGGTACGGACAAACTGGAGCACATCTTCCTGCCGTTCGAGCAGGAAGCGGATACGGGACCAGTCGTTGCTGGAGGCACCGGTCTGGGACTAAGCATTACGCGCAAGCTGGTCGAGCTGCATGGGGGAACCATTCATGCGGAATCAGCACCCGGCATGGGTGCCACGTTCATCCTGACTTTTCCACTGGCAGATGGCAAAGGTGAGAAACGATCTAACGTCATGCCACTTACCATCGCTCCTACAGGTTCTGGTAATCGGCTACTCCGATTCGAAGAACCAACGATTGTACAAGGGAATAAAGACGAATGGATCATCGTTGTGGATGACGACTCGGCTAATTTGCAGACAATAGTGAATCTCTTGAAGCTGGAAGGATACAGTTACGCGGTAACTGCACGTTCCCCTTCCGTACTGGAACTGCTCGACCAGCTTCCCGCCGTACATCTCGTCATTGCTGATATCATGATGCCCGACATGTCCGGTTACGAATTGCTGGAACGAATCAGGGAGCGCTTCTCTCCTTCCGAGTTGCCTGTACTCATGCTGACGGCGAGTAATAAAGCTAATCAATTGAAGCTGGCCTTGGAGAAAGGCGCCAATGATTTTGTATCCAAGCCGTTCGAATCGGAGGAACTGCTGGCACGGATCGGCGGTTTGACTCGGATGAAAACATCCGTCCAAGCTGCGCGAGATGCGGAAATATCTTTTTTGCGGTCTCAGATGAACCCACACTTTCTGTATAACGCCCTGAACGCCATTGCCGAATTGTGTGTGGATGCGCCGAATCGGGCAGAACAATTGATTTTGCAATTATCGAGTTACTTACGGCGGAGTGTGCACTTTAAACATCTGGACTCAAAAACTAGCCTGATGAACGAACTGGAGATGATCGAGGCATATGTAGCCATAGAGCAAGCCCGTTTTGGCTCAAGGTTGGAGGTCATTATTGATGTGGATGCGGACGTAAACCGGAATATGGACATTCCACCGCTCACGTTACAGCCCCTGATCGAAAACGCGATTCGGCATGGGCTGATGTCCAGCATTCGCGGTGGTCGGGTCATGTTGTCTATCCGCAATCTGAATGATACGGAAACACGGTTCACCATCGAGGACAACGGAATCGGCATAACCAAGCAACGGATGGACGAAATTCGGCAATCCACGGACGGCAGTAACGGCGTTGGACTATGGAATATTTCCAGCCGGTTGAACCTGCTGTATGGCAGACACCTTCAAATGGAAAGTCTGGACGGCGAAGGAACGCGGATTACATTTGATCTTCCAAATCAACGTCTAAGCACAGATGGGAACGGGGGTTATGAAACATGAAGATGAAAGTCATCATCGTGGACGATGAGGATCTGTCGCTGAAGCGACTGAATCGCATTTTGACAGAAAGCGGAGAAGTCAAGGTATCTCGTGCGTTTCATGACCCGGAGGAAGCCTGTGAATATGCGGCAGAGAATAGCTTCGATGCGGCATTTCTGGACATTACGATGCCTCGCATCTCGGGTATGCAACTCATTGGTGAACTGCGTAAACATCATCCTTCGCTTCCAATCGTGCTGGTGACCGGTTATGAGGAATATGCGGTGCAGGCCTTCGACAAAGAGGTCATCGATTACGTCATCAAGCCGGTCACGGCTGAGCGACTGAACCGCAGCATCAAACGGTTGCAGGAAAAGCTTCACAAGTCCGTGACAACACCTGAACCAGCGGTGCCTGGACCCAAACTGAACGTTCGTCTGTTCGGTGAATTCACCGTGTTTGGCGGTGCCGGAGCAGACAGTCCCATCAAGCTTAGAACGCCCAAAACCGAAGAGTTACTTGCATTCTTGCTGTATACCAAATCAACCACCCGCGATGCCTTGGCCGATACGTTGTGGAAGGACCTCAGTCCGCAGAAAGCCTGGACCAACATCAATTCCACACTGTACTACGTGCGACGTGCCATCGGTGATAACAGTGACGTGCCGATCATTCTCAAGGACAGAAACGGTATCCGTATCGACCGGGAAGCGATTAACTGTGATCTGTACGAGTTCGAGACTTTGTTCCGGCAGATGCGTCAGGCCTCGGCACATCGCCCCGAGCTCTTCGAGCGGATGGATACGTTGTATACGGGTGAACTTCTGAAAGGAAGGCATTATGAGTGGGCTTTTGCGTGGTCCAGACAGCTGGAACTGGATTTCATCATGACGATGGAAACTGCGGCCCACTATCACGCGAAGGCAGGCGAGCCGTTACGGGCGCTGTATTATTTTGAACGTATCCTCCAGATTGATTCGATTCGGGAAGATATTCATCGCGAGATCATCCTGTTGTATCTGTCGCTTGGACGAAGAACCGAAGCGCAGCGACAGTATCTGGTGCTGGAGGAATTGCTCAAAGAGGAGCTTGGCTCCAGTCCGGCAGCGGATATCAAACAACTGTTGCGACAGTCATGAAACAGCAAAAAAGCCCATGCCTTGGCATACTGAACTGCTCATATCGTAGTCTTTTAAGGTCTACTATGACAGGAAACAGTTCAGTGTTGCTTTAGGCTTGGGCTTTTTGCAATATATGGACGTTCATTCGTCCTTGCAGGATGATTTTACATCACCATTGTCTAGAATCGATTACTCTACTCATTTATAAGTTTTTCTGTATTAAGGGTAAAGCCTTCAATCACGACGTCTTCGTCCACTTCAATCATGATGCAACGTCTGCCTTGATAATTCACCTGTTTCACATATCTCAGGTCTTGCGGGCTAACCGAAATCGTAGCAACCTTGGTCTCGATCTTAATAGACTTGGATGTAAACTTCGGCATAACACTGGTCGCCTTCATCTCATAGTTCTTGTTATCAACGATGGTTTCGAAGGCACGTTCTACTTTCTCCGTTGTCAGATCCTCTATACCGCTTGCGGTCAGTACACGTTCCAGATCTTTATAATCCAGCTTTGGAGGTTCTTCCTCATGGGACTCTTCGTTAATTTCGATGACTCGGTTGATCTCCTCGTATACATGTGCAATGGTGGCTGAATCGAACTGTTCACCGGCCACTTCCTTGACGATATCTTCGAAGATCGCCCGTTCTTCCAGTGCGGTAACGGATCTTTCTCCATTCAATACATTTTCAACAAAATGCGGATCCGGGAAATTGGATTTCCCTGTACAATACAGTACACGATTCACATCGGAGTAGTTGTCCGTCACGCTAGGGTACAAGAATCCTTGCTCTGGCGTGCTTAATTTGATAATCGGATCGACAATAATGTTGTATTTAAATTCTCTCTCCACGTAATCAAACAAGAGTGTCTTCCGCTGTTTCTCCGTGGAATTTACGCTGCACAGAATGAACGGATGAGCGAACACCTCATTCTTCTCACTCTCTTCCGTAGCTTCGTTTCTAGCCTTGGTCGGCAGATAATACTGTCCACGCACGAACGTAGCTACCATATCCCGCTCAAACTTCGTATCCACCAACATTCGATCCACGAGCAGCAACATCAGATCCTGCCATTCATCCGGATCACCTGTTACCAGCGCCTGGTGAAGCAATACTTGTGCTGGATCCTCCGCCGCTTCCTGGAACTTCAACTCAAACAACTTCTGATCCAAATCACCTGTCAGCAATTTTTTGAAATTGCCCATGTACAGCTCCTGCTTCTCTCTATCCACCAGTTCGAACGGGTGACGCTCCCAGTGATAGACCTCATTCGTTTCCTTCGTAATATACACGTTGAGAATATCGTAAATATTCAGTAGATCGTGATCGAGTTTAAACTGCTTGCGTATATGCGCGACTTCTTTTTTATTCATGATTCGTTAGACAACTCCCATAATAAATAATTTTATCTGCGTGCAACTCTATATCCTAAAAATCAGTGCTCCCTTGGAAGTTTTCATCTGAGCAGTAGGTCACAAATAGGGGCAGCTATGGAGTAGCTGGATCAAGCCGTTCTTGCTCTCCATTTCTGTACTCTCAGTGAGAAATTATATCATATAATGATGACAATTAATGAGAATCAATCTATGGAAACAGAAAGACGCAACAGGAATGACTCCCGTGCGTCTTTTTTCGTTGTTTAACGATTCTTAAAAAATTAATTACTGCTGGGCAATATATCCATATTCAACAGGGGTGCTCTGCTGGAAGAAACTTTCCTTGTTTCCCGCAGAAACAGTAATCCCATGAACAAGGACACTCCGCCAATAATAATCAGCAATGCCCCCAACTCCTGACTATAGGCTGTCAGCGCCCCGTCCCTAAACGCCATTCCACGAATCAGACGGTTAAGCCAGTTCATGGGTAATGCCCATGCGAACATTTGGAACGGTTCTGGGAACGCCAGTGGCGTTAGTTGAATTCCCGTAGCCAGAAAGGAGGGATACAATACAAAACTGGTTCGTAGGCTTACTTTCGACATTTCTTTGGCAGTGTATCCTATCAGCATACCCATGAGTGACAAGGCAAAAGCATAAACAACTAACGGAATGATAAAAAGATAAGCCTCTGCTTCAAATCGCATTCCCCCCACCTGCTTTAATAATCCATAGGTTAGAAGCAGCGAAAGGGAACTCAACACAGCGTAAGGTACACTCCGAACCCATAGCTGGAAAGGTGACTTTCCGTTTGCAAACAGTTTCCCTTCCTGACGAAGCCGGGGTACAATTGAGCCCGTTGCACTTGTTGTAATCATCAATACTACGATATTCACAAATCCAAGCACCATAAAACCGACATAACTGGAGGTTGGATTAAACAGCATCCGCTGCTGAAGGGATAACGGTGACACGATTCCTTTAGCTGTCTCGGCATCCATCCCTTTTTGGATCAGACGTGTCATGGAAAGGGTCATATTCTCTGTCAGTATGATTTCCTGAATCGCAGTGCGAATACCGGTTAACCCCGAGGGCATCGTGTTATCCATCAAGATGCCGATATTTGTCGATTTCCCTTGTTGTTGACGCAATCCCAACTGATTGGGAAGCATAATGACCGCTACAGCCTGCTCGTTGGCAAGCAATGTTTCAGGACTCATTCGGCTCGCATATACGCTTTTGACGCTCATATATTGTGACGCATTTATCTTGGAGATCAATTGCCGTGAATATTCGCTATGATCCTCATCAATAACCACAACTGGTGATTTATTAAGTTGATTCTGCGAGAACATTAATCCAAAAAATAGGGCTGCAATCATTGGCCCAATAAAAATTAGCCGTATATACTTACTGTCCGCGACGTACTTCCATTCGTCAATCAGTGATTTCATCAATTTTCACCTCTGCTGTCATCCCCGGAAGCAAATCGGTATTCGAATCCATCGATATTCGGACCAGAAACATACTTAAATCGGCTTGCCCTTTTTCCCGCGACATACGCAAGTTCGCAAACTGAGGAGCAGTTGAGATAGAAATAACGCTCCCCTTCACCTGCGTTGGCTGATCCAAATAAGGGAAATGAACATCAATGCTTTGATTCACTTCAAGCTGTTGAATTTCACTTTCCTGTATGTAAAGGTCGGTGTAATACGTATTCTTTTGCACAACTGCTAGCGGGACTCCTGCTTGGACTTGATCCCCCTTCTCTACATTAACTCGGTCAACCAATCCGTCATACGGTGCGAGTACCTCCTTATCTCCCTCCCCAGCTGATTTCACTTTGAAAAGTACCTCTCCCTCTTTCACGGAGTCACCTCCAGACGCACCCGCCTCTGTAATAGTCCCGGGACTATTCTGATAAAATAATGTCGTTTGCTCTGCCTCAAGTATGCCTTGTTTCCGGTTCTCGGCCTGACTTACAGCATCCTTTCCTTTAACAGCCAAAAGTGAACCTCCAACAATGAGCACCATCGCAATTCCGATATACAAACCTGCTTTTATCTTCATTCTTATATCTCTCCCATTCCCAATCCTCGTGTATGGTTAAATTTGCTGACTATTTTTGCTTTTTCATTTTGGTGACTGCGTTCTCGGCTGCCTCCATGATCACTTCTCCCAAAGTCGGATGAGGATGAATCGTCATGGCCAGATCTTCCACGGTTGCTCCCATCTCAATTGCGAGTGCGAGCTCCGATATCAGTGTGGATGCCTCCACGCCTACGATTTGCGCACCAATGACAATTCCTGTGGTCGGGTCTGCCACTATTTTCACAAATCCTTCGGGTTCTCTTAATGCCAATGCTCTTCCGTTAATCCCGAAAGAAGATTTCCCAATAACCACCGGAACGGCCTGTGCAATGGCTTCCGTCTCACTTACCCCAACACTGGATATCTCCGGATCAGAAAAGACAACAAGCGGAATCACCTTGTAATCCACTTTGGAGGTAAGACCCGCAATGGCTTCTGCGGCTACTTTGGCTTCATAGGATGCCTTGTGGGCAAGTGCCGGACCGGCTGTAATATCTCCAATGGCATAAATATGCGGGATAACCGTTCTGCACTGTTCATCCGTGTCAACCAGTCCCTTGTTTGTTACGGGCAAACCTATGCGTTTCAGTCCTAACTGGCCGTCTGTATTGGGTTTCCTGCCGATCGTAACCAATACATATTCTGCCGTAACTTGTTGCTGCTCCTGTTTTTTTGAATAATGCAGTGTAACGGAATCCGCATTGTGCTCCACCTTTTCAGCAATCGCTCCGGTTACGATCTGGATGCCATCCGCCTTCAATTGTTTGACTACAGGGGCTACAAGTTCCCCCTCGAATCCAGGCAATACTTGGGCCCCTCCCTCCAGAATCGTTACCTTTGTTCCGAATTTCGCATACATCTGTCCAAGCTCCACTCCAATATACCCTCCGCCGATCACAACCAAACTACTCGGAACCTCCCCCAAAGACAGTGCTTCTGTGGAAGATAAGATGCGACCTCCAACTGGAAATGCTGGCAGCTCAATTGGACGAGACCCCGTTGCCAGTATGAGATTTTTAAAAGAAATGCTTTGCTCCTGCCCAGCTTGCTGGATCATGGCTGTGTGCTCATCCACCAGACTGGCCTCTCCTTCCAGAGTGTTCACACCCGCAGTCTTTAACAAATAGTGGACGCCACCTGCCTGTTTATTCACAACTCCCTGTTTAAAATCCTGAGCAGTCTTAAATGTAGCTGCCGCGTCAGCTTGATTGAACTGTCTGAACCAATCATAACGATGCGATTCCGCAATTAAGGCTTTGGATGGTATGCAACCCACATGTGTGCAGACTCCGCCGAGCTGTTTACGTTCAACAATCGCCGTTTTCATCCCCAACTGCGAAGAACGAAGCGCCGCCACATATCCCCCTGGACCTGATCCAATAACTAACGTATCCACAGATTCAAGCTTGCTCATAGTCTGATACCTCCCGATTTGAAGTCGATTTAAAATATGATGACCGTAATATATTATAACCATCATATTTTAAGACCGTCAACAATCGTATTGTCCCTTTTGAAAATGAACAGATATCCAGTCGCCAAATTGACAGGCTTTATTATGATGACTATAATATTTTATAAAAGCAGAACGATGAAAGCTATGGAGTGAGTGATCATGCCCTATCCCAAAGGACATAAGATAAAAGTACGAGGTAAGATTGTTGAGAGTGCTGCTCGAGCTTTTCGCACCAATGGTATCCAGGAGGTGAGTGTCCCGTTTATTATGAAGGGAGCTGGATTAACTCATGGAGGGTTCTATTCACACTTTGACAACAAGGAACAATTGGTTGCCGAAGCCTGCGAATATGCCATTAGTGATACCATTACACTTCTAAAGAACATGGCTGATCAGGAAGAGCAGAATTCCAAAATTAATAAAGTAATCGATTATTATTTGAGTCCGTATCACCGCGACCAAACGGAAATGAGCTGTATTTTCCCCGCCCTTTCCAGCGAAATATCCCGTTCGTCCGAAGAGGTTCGGCAGGTATTTACCCATGAATTGGAGCGGATGATCGCTTTTATCTCCAATCTGGCTGAGATTGATGTGTCCAGAGGTCGTGCACTGTTCAGTACAATGGTTGGCTCGCTTGTACTTGCACGCTCTGTTAGTGATCCTGAGCTTAGCGACAGCTTTCTCTCGGCGGGCAGGCAGCAAGCCAAAGAAATGGTTAAAAGGAACGATATGTAGCCTTGATGTTGCTATATATTATCTAGCTGTCAACAAAAAACACGCCTATAAATGGCGTGTTTTTCTTATCTGTTTGCAACTAAATAACTTCCATACTAGCCACCGTAACGCTCTTCTCATATTCAAAGTACGAGGTCATTAACATTCCCAAACTTTTATAAAAACGAATTATTGTTCATCTATTAGCTCCAAGAAAAATATGGTATACTCACAGAGCAATGGAAAGGCTTATATGGGCGGTCGGCTAATCTCCCGGAAGGGAGGTGATGCCTTGTGACAGTATTTGAAGCAATTATGCTAATGCTTACCTTCGGTTTGCTGATTGTAGCGCTGCTGTCCAATAAACACAAGTAGACCGCCCACCCTTGCAAAGGTTGCGGTCTACTTGATCGTGTATCCTCTTGTTAAGCCCACCGCCCTTAAAAGCGGCTATTGCGTCAGAGAGTCGTGTTACCGCACGGCTCTCTTTGCATTATAAGCTGTTTCTGTCCTCATTATAACATGGAGATTGTGGATTTCAATCCCACGATCTCCATATGTTCCGTATGTTAAAACTGACGATACGGCGAAAATTTCAGCATCTTACATATTTACGTTTGAACCCCGTACGCCCTTTTTCCACTGCCTTTTGGATATTCTCAGAGGCATTCAGCAACTTGCTCTTGGGCATGTCCTTGTTCACTTCAACGGGGCCAACGACCTGAGCTGTCTCCACCGCCAGATCGTGCAACGGTTGATAGGATGTTGCAACGGTATACAGGAAGTTGTTCATCGAATATTTTGTTCGTTCCGGAGATTCGTGAATCGTCTTTTTCACCTGTTCCAGCATCTCCATTAGTTTATTCTCCGAAAATTCAGCATCCTTTCGACTGCCGAGTAACCAACAGTAACAGCTCCATCCTGCTGACATTTTCAGCTCATCTCCGCTGGCGATCCACTTATCCGAAACTTCTTGAGCAATATCCGTCTCGGCTAACGTCACAGCAACGATAAAGTCAGAGATCATGTAAAAATAAGCAGCGTCAATCCAACGATCAAAATCTGCTTCCGTCATCGCTTGAGGATCGGCAATCACGCCAGCAAAGTACATCGCATCATAATTCCCCGTTGCATATAGTTCCTCCGCCAAAGGCTGATCCTTTTTGATCCGCTTCGCCATTGGTTTCATCGCCCCGGTTGCCACGCCAAATAGCGGTTCATGCGCACCGTTGGAGATATAGATTTTTTTCGTTCGTTCTTTACCCAGCGCTTCAAGCTCCTGCATTACTTCATCTAGATTCATTTCACAACACTCCCAATCCTATAAATTATATATCTAATCAAATCAATCAGACACTTATGTTTAACAAAAAACCGATGAGAAATCGTACATTATCCAATTGGAATCCTTCTGGCATATGCATAATCGTTACGACGGAATTACTACCTTACGTATGAGGGGTTCCCCACTGGAGTATTTTTCCTAAAAAAACTGAATACTATTCAAATTTCCCTGTTGCTCTGACAACCTGTTCGAGTATTATCACCGATCATAACATCCATACCATTGTTTCGCACAGATCCCTGAAAAGATAGATATAACTTCTTCGCAGACAGACATTTTTCCTTTCTTATGCTTCTACCGGCAACTTCTTAATACTGCCGAGAGCCTGATTGGAAGAGGGAATTCCCCCAGCACAAGCAGAGCAACATATGTCCATGTCCAAGCAACGTTAAGCTATGGCAGGATACGTCACTCATCGTTTATGTTCAGTTTAGTGTTGTTAACAAAACCGAGATGAGGAAGGATGCGAGAGCATGAGCAACAATCAAGTATTAGGCTTTGCCCCTGCACTGGGCTGGAATTCGTGGAATACCTTTACGTGGGATATTAACGAACAATTAATTCGGGATGTCGCTGATGTGTTTGTATCGGAAGGTTATCTGGCCGCTGGTTACGAGTATATTGTCATTGATGATTGCTGGAGCCTGAAGGAACGGGATGCGAGCGGTAATCTGGTGGCTGACCCGGATAAATTCCCGAGTGGAATGAGAGCGCTTTCTGATTATATCCATAGCAAAGGACTAAAATTCGGCATGTATTCATGCGTAGGTACGCATACATGTGCCGGGTATCCAGGCAGCTTCGAGCATGAATTCCAGGATGCTGCCCTTTTTGCCGAATGGGGCGTTGATTATTTGAAGTATGATTACTGCTTCAAGCCGCGCCATATCTCAGGAGAGCTGCTGTACAAACGGATGAGTCTTGCGCTCAAAAACTGCGGACGCGATATCCTGTTCTCCGCCTGCAACTGGGGAGCCGACGACGTATACGATTGGATTCGGGAATCGGGCGCTCATATGTACCGCTCCACCGGCGATATCCGTGACAATTGGGATTCAGCGAAGGAACTTGCCCTGTCTCAATTGGGCAAACAAAGCTACACCGGCTCCTTCTGCCATAACGACATGGATATGCTGATTGTAGGTATGTACGGTGGAAGCAACAATGATTATATTGGCAGCATTGGCGGATGCAACGACATCGAATATAAAACCCACTTCTCTCTCTGGTCCATGATGGGTTCCCCATTAATGATCGGATGTGACGTGCGCAAGGCTAACCAGATTACAAAGGATATTCTCCTGAATCCTGACCTGATCGCTATCAATCAGGATGTAGAAGCGCGCGGAGCTTACCGCATCAAACCAGAACCACAATGGTTTCACACAGACGATGTATTTATGCTGGTGAAGGTACTCACAGATGGTGATCTAGCTATTGGTTTCTTCAACCTGAGCGACAGCCAGCGGGAATTGTCTTTGCAATTTTGGGATATGGGTCTGCCTTACGCTGCCGGTTATGCCCTTTCCCTGTATGACTGCTGGGGACATCAAGAGCTTGGCGTGTTCCGTGAACGCTTCGCTCCCGTTGTCGCAGCACATGATTGCCTCGTCGTCCGGGCCAAACTGGTGAAATAGATGGCTCAACATCGCCTGTGCACCTCCTGTCAGGTCCCGCTCTCTTCAGACGATGTGGGCATCTACCTCAAATTGATCTCGCGCTCTGCCCAGCAATTTCTGTGCATTGATTGTATAGGAGTGAAGCTGAACTGTGGCCTTGAGCCTATTGAGAAGCTGATCCGTTATTTCCGAGAGTCCGGGAACTGCGCCCTGTTCCGTTAACGTTATGCCTTGGTCCCGTGCAGCATCATGTACGATGTTGGCGTGTGTGAAGTTGCTTTCTTAAATACTTTGGAAAAATATAACGGATCATTGTAGCCGACAGAATAAGCTACCGATTGAATCGGCAGGCCCGACGTTTTCAACAGTTCACAGGCGCGCTCGATTCGGCAGGATGTAATATACTCCAGAACAGACTTGCCGGTTGCTGCCTTAAACAGACGAAACAAATAACTGCGCTCCAGATTAACTGCCTTTACGATCTCGGTGACGGTCAATGTTGGCTTCCAGTAGTTCTGCTCGATGTACTTTCTCGCCAGCCAGACATAATCCTTGGCGTCCACCTGCGGCTCTTTCGGATAATGCTCCATATAGTAGGAGAGCAGCAGACGCAAACGTGCATCCGCCCGCAGTAATTCATAAGATGATGCACCCGCGTTCCAGGCAAGGTGGAAAAAAGGCTGCAATGTCTCCGGCGAGACCGTCACCACGGGTTGTACCTCTGAGAGCTGTGTCAGCCCCAGCAACCGCCCGGCATCCTCACCGTTAAACTCCACCCAGACGTACTCCCATGGATCTTGCGGGTCTGGATAATAGTAAATCTCCTTTTGCGGAAATATGATAAAGCTTTCCCCCGTAACGAGCCGAAAAACGCGGCCGCCCGTCTCCAGCGTCCCTTGGCCGCGGATAATATAGTGCAGCGCATAAACGTCACGCACGCCTGGCCCCCATTGGTGAGGGTTAGCTGGCTTGTGACCACCGCTGATAAAATACAAATTACTGGCTCTACTGCTCTCATGCCAAATCGGATTCAACCTCGATTCCCCCTTTCTAATGCCACGTTGATCAAATGTTCGGTAACGCTTACACGCTAAATCCAGAGAGGAGAATGTTGTATGCTTAGAATGGTTACGGTAGAACATGGACAAGTGCAAGGACTGCCCGCGGCGGACCCGCGGATTACCAGCTTCAAGGGAATTCCTTTTGCCGCACCTCCTGTAGGTGAGAACCGCTGGCGCGCTCCGCAGCCGCAGTCGAACTGGGAAGGTGTACTGCAAGCTTTTGATTTTGCCCCCATCTCCATGCAAGCCCCAACAGTCATCGATGATAACAATATCTATACCCGCGAATGGGCCGTTGATCCCGACCTGCCCATGGACGAGGATTGTCTGTATCTGAATGTCTGGACACCCGCCAAGCGTACGGACGAGAAGTTGCCTGTTTTTGTCTGGTATTTTGGCGGGGGCCTGCAAGTCGGCCATACGGCCGAAATGGAATTTGATGGCGAGCGAATCGCTCGTAGAGGTATTGTCGTTGTGACGATTAATTATCGACTGAATGCCTTTGGCTTCCTGTGCCATCCTGAGATTAGTGCCGAATCCCCACATGCACCCGCCAACTTTGGTCATCTTGATCAACAAGCAGGTACCCAGTGGGTCAAACGCAACATTGCCGCCTTTGGCGGTGATCCAGACCAGATCACCATCGGCGGACAGTCGGCAGGCGGAGGAAGTGTACTCAGCCAGATGACCTCTCCGCAAAATAAAGGCTTGTTCCAGCGAGCCGTCATCATGAGCGGTATAGCTACCGAGTTGTACCCGAAGGTCCGCGTGCCTTCTGTCCGCTCCACACTAAGGGATGCAGAGCAAGCAGGGGTTGAATTTTTCGGCTTCCTGGGCGTATCTTCCCTGGCTGAGGCGAGACAACTGGATGCTGAATATCTCCGTGACAAAGCACTCGAATACAAAAGCTTCTGGGGAACCGTCATCGACGAACAATTCTGCGCAGGCGATCCGTTTACTCGTTTTGTTCAGCAGGAGCGCGAGGCGATCCCCGTAATGCTGGGGCATACGTCTTCCGAATTTTGGACCCGTCCCGCCGCAGCCAATCTGGAAGAACTGAAGCAGATGGCTGTGGAGCTGTTTGGCGAGGATGCTCCTGCCTTTTTGCAACTATGTGAGGCTGATTCCGGCCAAATCGAACATGCTCTGCAACAAGCATCGGTCCGCATGATCCAACATGCCATTCTGCTCGCCATCCGCGCGAACAGCGGTCATCCGTCTGAAACGCCTCTCTACTATTATAACTTCGACGCCGAGATTCCGGGCTGGGATCAGCCAGGTACTTTTCACTCCGTTGATCTGTGGTTCTTCTTCGAAACACTTGCCAAATGCTGGCGGCCTTTCACAGGCAAGCATTATGATCTGGCTCGCCAGATGTGTAATTATTTATCCAATTTTATTGCTACAGGTGATCCTAACGGTCTGGACTCCACCGGAAAGCTGATGCCTCATTGGACTCCTTGTACTACGGAACAGCCGTATCTCATGGAATTTGGCGATCAGGCTCAATTACAAAAGGCTGAGTCTGGACCGATGCTCGCGTTTCTAATTGAACAATATTTCAAGAAACAGAATGCACCTGTTGTTTAAAACATGAGGTTTGCCCTCTCACGATATATGTAAGAGCCATGCTGTCGCATGGCTCTTTTTGTATATTGTGAATGGTAGAGCGATGTTCTTTCGCCTATGCCTATTTAGCAAGTTACTCCACTATAGCAGTCTAAGGTAACAAAATCAGACAACCAGAGAAATCCCACGGAAGACAATCAGCATCATTTCAAGAGATCCGTTTTTGTTGCTCGCGATAATGATAACGTCTCTCTCACCTCCATTAAATATGAGTCTGTGTTGGTTTGTTGATGATGACAGGTAGCGTAATCTGTAATGAAAAGATATCCCTTTCCTGCGACACCGTCAACGTCCCGTTATGCTGCTGGATCATTTTCTGACAACTAACGAGTCCAATTTCGTTGCTATCTTTCTTTTTGCCAACACGTTTAATCTTATTCTCCACCTCAAGAATAACCCATTGTTGCCTCAAAGAAATCTGGATATGAACGGGATGCCCTGGATCGGCGTATTTTCGAATATTTGAAAATATATTATCCATTACGCGACGCATGGCGACCAGATTGATTTCCAGCAAAAACTCCTCATGATGTGCATCTGTCTGAACCTGCACGTCTATATCGTCCAAAACCACTAATTGCTCATCTATGAGTTGATCGATAAGCGCTCTGCCCTCATACATTTCAAATTCTACTTCCTCTTCTTCAGCGGCCGAGGATACCGTAAAATATTCAAATAGTTTGTCCGACAACACTTTGATCTGATAAGCCTTCTCCCGGCTATTATGAATATACTGCAATAGATCCTCATGTGTCTTATATTTGTTGAGCTCTATGATATCCATATATCCTAATAGAATCGTGAGTGGTGTTCGCAAATCATGGGAAATCGCCGTGATCAATTCACGGTTGGCCATCCTGACCCTCTCCTCGCTGTCCAGCCGCTCCACAAATGATTTTCTCATCTCATCAATACTCTGGGCCAGAGATGACAGTTCATCCTTTCCCGATATCGTAATCGAATAATCCAAATTTCCACCTTCGAGTATTTTGATCTCTTGTTCAAGCACGCCAATATAAGATGTTTTCTTATTAATCATCAGTAGAAAGGAAACAATGAACACAATGGCCGCTATGAAAACACCAATAATCAGAATGAGGTTGTAATATTGATACTCATAAAAGCTAACCAAGTATATCTGGGCATCATGATCCGCAAAATGGATGGTGGTGATGGGTATTTTTGATGGCACGAATTGAGTTAACAACTCTTCATTAATGGCAGGATCAATCTCCGTGTTGGAGGAAAATATCAATTTGTCTTTTGCAAAAATATACAGATTTAAGTAGCGCTCATGTCTTATCCAAGCAGACAATTGCTCATGATCACGGGTTGACACGTTCTGGTTATCCACAAATGCTTCGAATCGATCAAGCGCATCTTGCTGCCTGTTCTCTACAAAAGTGGATTTGCTTAAATAACTATCCAATACAGTCTCGCCAACAACTTGTAAAATAACGAGTGCACTTATGGAAATGACCAAAGAAATGACAACCGCCAGAACCAGTTTAATCTTCAGCTTTTTTCCGATTAATAATCTATTCAATTTTGTACCCCTTCCCCCAAACGGTCTTCACATATTTAGGGTTCTGCGGGTCATCCTCCAGTTTGCCTCTCAAATTACGAATATGAACCATCACCGTGTTATTACACGTATAAAAATAGGGTTGCCCCCAAACACTCTCATATATATTTTCTGCCGAGAATACCTTTCGTCGCTTCTTAGCCAACAGCAGCAAAATCTGGTATTCAATTTCAGTTAGAGCAATCTCCTTCTCCCCAACAAACACGGCTTTTGAATCCTGATGGACGGTAAGATCCTTAACGATAATTTGGTCCTTTTCTTCGGTCTTCTCCTTGCCACGATATACATAATACCTCCGCAGTAAAGCCTTCACCCGCGAAACGAGTTCTGTATAGGAAAAGGGTTTGGACAAAAAGTCATCACTGCCTGAGGAAAATGCCAATTGTTTGTCAGAATCCTGCGTTTTCGCCGTGAGAAACAGGATCGGTGCGCTTGTTTTTTCACGAATCTCCAGACACGCCTTCAGCCCCGATTTATTGGGCATCATCATATCCAAAATAATGAGATCCGTCTCTTCGTTCACTTTATCAATCGCATCTTGACCATCTATCGCTTCAATCACTTCATAATTCTCACTCTCTAACAAAATCCTTACAATTTCACGAATTTCACTGTTATCATCAGCAATTAGAATTTTCTTGCTCATCTGATCCCTCCGTCTAATTTCAGTATAATATGCGCTATTAGCGACTACCAGCAAATACAATCGACTTAAGAATTCTTCAGAAGTTATGTAGGTATCTCTTAATAATTTCGTCTTATACTGTAAATATGTAGAAGTTATTAGACAAAGGGGTCGTCAGGTATGCCACAAACTTCGAAAAAAGTAATGATTAACATATTGTTGGGTCTGTTCATCATGTTGTCCATTGGTCTACTGGTGTATTATTCTCCTGCCCTTATTAAAATCATGTCTTCCATGGACAACTTCAGAGCGTATATTCATTCAACAGGCCATTGGGGTCCGGTCATGTTTATTTTATTCCAGATTCTTCAGATCGTGGTTGCACCCATTCCAGGAGAAGTGGTACAGATTGCAGGCGGTTATATCTATGGGGTTACACTTGGGTCCTTGTATACTACAATAGGCTTGATTATAGGCTCAGCGATTGCTTTTTACTTTACTCGTTTTATCGGTCGCGCTTATATTTCACGGCTAATGCAAAAGAAAAATAATAAGTGGATGTCGTTAATTCATGATGAGAAGAAGTTCTCCGCTTTTTTATTTATCTTTTTCGTGATTCCCGGCTTGCCCAAAGACATGCTTGTATTTGTCGCCGCACTTACATCGATTAGTTCGTTTAGATTCTTCACGATCCTTATCGTCGGTCGTCTGCCGTGGATCATCGCATCTACCGTTGTAGGGTCCACAATTCATATGCAACAATACACAATCGCCATTATTATTTCTGTTATCGCTGTAATCGGGTTTGTACTCGGTTATATCTATAGGGAGAAATTGGTGGGATTGTTCTCCCGGTCAGACAGTACCAAAGCCAAAGCCAAACCCAAGGCTATACCCAGTTATAGTACGAATAGGGAGTCTCGTAAAATAAAAAGAGATACAACATGAACAAAGCCAATCTATTGATATGAAAACCGGAGGTATATCATCTTATGCAAATACTTAAAACCAATCGATTAATCCTGAGAAATTTCACCTTAACGGACGCAGCCGGACTGTTGGAATACACAGCAAATCCCAGAGTGAATTGTTTTATGGATCAACAAATTTCAACATTGGAAGATGCGGCGGCAGAGGTCGCAAAAAGAAGCAGTGACGATTCCCACATCGCAGTCTGTCTGAAAGACAGTAACGAGTTGATCGGTGAGCTGTTTGGTATGAGGGAAGATCGGGATTCCGATACGGATAAAGATTCGAATTCAGATACGTATAGTATAGGTTGGAATTTTAATGGCAGATTTGAAGGGAAAGGGTACGCCAGTGAGAGCGCCAATGCTTTCATCGAAAATCTCTTTATGGAACAGGGAATAAGAAGATTGTACGCTTATGTCGAGGATGATAACTTCCGTTCTCAGAAACTGTGTGAGAAGCTGGGCATGCGCCGGGAGGGTCTTTTTTTGGAGTTCGTTTCATTTGTCAAAAATGAGGACGGCACACCGAAATACGAGAATACGTATCAATATGCTTTGTTGAAAAAGGAATGGCTGGCACAGCGTGAATCGCAGAAATAAAGAATGACAGCCCCATCATTAGTTTAAAAAAGTTATAGAAATGAGAACGTACCTATACGTATACGTACGTTCCACAACAAATACGGCGGCTTCTCCCTGGATAGATTCCAGAGGAAAAGTCGCCGTTTCATTATCGTGCATAACACTATTGATCGAGCAATGTATTTATAAGGTCACAATACATTCAGCTTGAATTCTAGACGGTGCTGCCCCAATATTGCTTTGCAATCTTCTGCCCTTGATCAATCTTCGCCCATTGCTGAGCCTCGCTTAATTCGTTACCTCCATCACAAGATGCAAAGCCGCATTGGTGAGACAACAGCAGCCGATCCTTATCGATGATTTTGGAAGCTTCGTCCAGCAAACGGACAACACGTGCTTCATCATCGAGTGTACTCGTTTTGGATGACAACAGACCCAGTACAATTTCCGTTTCAGGTCTGTCCTTGAACACTTCCAGAGCTTCAATTGAACCCGCACGATCATCATCCCACTCCAGGAAGAAACGGTCATACTTCAATTGCTTCAGGAACAGATTCGCAATTTTGGCATACGATCCACCACCCATGTTGCGGGAATCATAATTGCCGCGGCAGTTATGTGTCCACATTTTCAAGCCAAGGCTATGACCAAAGTCAATCACGGTATTATTAATATCAATGAATTCGGTAGCAAGTCCCTTTACTTCATCTTGATTAATATTTTCCCCTGTAAAAGGAGAGTTCGGGTTGTCGTCTGCAAACAGCTCCCACAAGCAATCATCGAATTGCAGAATTTTACCGCCCACTGCAGCGAATTCCTCCACGAATTCCTTATACGCGATCACAAGACCCTCTTTGAGCTCCTGTATGTTTTGATATACAGCATCCGTTCCACCAATGTTATCTGACCAGGAAAGCTCACCGAAAATATGGGAAGGAGACGGTACGCAAAGTTTCGTTTGTTGCTCGCCAGCCGTGTCTTGCAGTTGTTGGAACAGTTGAATGAAATGATGGTTCTTTCCACTCAATTTATCAGTGATGCGCAATCCAATATCTTTGCGTGTTTCATACTTCGAAGTTCCGTCCACATCTCTGAAAAAATAGCCATGATCCGCGATGTAACGCTTCACTCCGCCAAATCCCCATACAAAGTCCAGATGCCACATCGATTTGGAGAATTCGCCATCGGTAACCACGGACAAGTTATGTTCGATTTCCTTAGCGACAACTTGTTTGATTGCCTCCGTCTCACACTTTTCATATCCTTCGTAGTTTTCATAGAACGGATATTGGATATCATCATTATGTTCAATTTGCGTTTTATATTTCAGCAGCTCATCCGGCCGCAATAAACTTCCTACGATCTGGAACTTATCAGTCATGTAAAAAACCCCCTCGTTGTATACAATGATCATATCACGCTGAGAGCAGTTAGAAGGGATACTAAAAAACCATAACTGGTTATAGTTAAAAGCTATATCAAAAGTTATTCAATTTCACACCGTACGACGACGCAGTTCATAAAAATACTGAACGGCTGGATGCTTTAATTTGACCTGCTCCGACATATTTAGAATTCTCTTTTTGCCAACTCGTCTGTCCATTAAAGCCAGAATATTAAACAAGATATCCTTGCTCTCCAGATTATCCTCTATAGAAGTGGATAAATACGTCGTAGCTGCAACGGTAAAATTCGATTTACTAAGTGCGGTCTGAGCCAACAAAAGCTCTTTGGCATGCACGGAGATTTTTCTGCTTCTTGCCATGACATGAAGACGATCCTCGGGAATGGGTCCTTTGGAATCTTTTCTGATAGCTTCAATCTCTTCATCGCTCACAGGAATCATGATTTCCGGGTCGCTCTTGATCTCCTGCTCTGACTGATACCATCGAATTGGGGTTGTAGTATCACTCATGTTGAGTACATTCTTTTTATCTACAGTAATATAACAATTGCCTGATTTATCAGGTGAATAGCTATAGCTGGTGGCACGGTACTCCACCCTTCCAACTAACGCAGGACTAAGAAAACTCTCCAGTTGTTGCTTCAATTTACTCCAGGACATAGATCCTCCTATTATCAAAAGCCTACCGCATGAATTGCGGCGATTATTTCAAATATTTTTCAATCCGTCTCCAGTATCAACATTCATCTAAATTATAACATAGCAAACCAAATTGATGATGGAAGAAACCCAGTTATTGGTTTTAAAATCCCCTATGTGATAAAATTGCAGAAAATTATCTACTTACTATTAAATCGTCATAGCCTACCATTGGAACATACGTTGTTATTCACAAAGGAGAGGAAGAGTGTAATGGCTACGAAGGAAGCAACCTTACCTGCTCATATGGAAAAACTCGTTAAAGATAATGATATCGCTACTGTAAAAGAAATTTTCGAGCAATGCGAATGGGATGCACGTGGGGGTTATAGCAAAGGTACGGCCCTCAGCTTTCGGCATATTTCGGATGAATTGGTCCGCTGGCTGGTAGGGCAAGGAGCAGACATTAATGCACGCGACAAATATCAACGCACGCCTTTACATGCCCATGCCTCACACTGGTCAGGAAATGTACCCCTGTTCCTTGAATTAGGTGCGGATCTGGACGCTGTGGATTACCAAAATGAAACACCGTTACATGCAGCGGTCAATGGGTATCGAACCAAAGTGGTTCAAGAGTTGGTAACCCAGGGCGCTACGATTAACGTAGAAAATAAACAGGGAAATACGCCATTAGCTAAGGGGTTAGCCAATTGCAGGAATAGCGATATAGTCAGTCTGGCAGAGATTGCCGCAATTCTGCTGAATGCCGGAGCATCGGTCACCCCCGATATGAAAGAATCGGTGAAGCGGATCGGTAAGGATTTTGAATTCGTCCGTGAGAAGTTCAATAAGGACAAGGTCGATGAAGTTTCAGATGCGCTGATCAAACTGTACCCGTTATTTGATGTCGAGCCGGTAGCGAATCGGATCATGCACGATGGGACTACTCCCATTCAGGTAAAGGCAACCACCTGGACCAAACAGCACCAAGAGCTGTGGGAATATCTCATTCCAGCCAAAGGCCACGCTCAAACGGTGCAGGGAGAGGTCATCCGCATCACAGGACGTGTGTCCCATGAAGTATTGGATAATGGCGGTGGAAACTGGGATGCGGAGTATCGCAAGATGCTGGATGCACTGATTCGTCACCTGGGCTCTGGTACGCCACTCGCCCCCGCACTTCTCCAAGAGGCAGCAGACTTAGTCAGCAGGCTTCGCAATGGATACGATTTTGATGCGCCCGCCAGATTATCTGAGTTGGCTGTGTTATGGGTGCTTGCCAATCCTCAGCCGGTGGCTATGGAAAAGCCTGCGTATACGCGTTAACAGCAAAGCAAAAAAAAGAAGCGGAAGAGTTACCGCTTCTTTTTTTGCTATTATTCTACCTGAATCATACTCCGTATCCATGATTACGTCTTACTCTACTCTACCTGTTCATTGCTTTCAAACTCATTGAGCAATTCGCGTACTTTAGAAGTGGTCTTGGCGTTCATCAAGCTGTTTCTCAGCTCACTAGCACCGCGGAAGCCACGAACATATATTTTGAAAAAACGGGCCAGCGGGCTGAACGAACGTGTTTCAAGCTCTGAATATTGATCATGGAGATCCAAATGCAGCCGTAGCAAATCAAGCAATTCCGTGCTGGTGTGTTCCCTCGGCTCCTTCTCAAAAGCAAACGGATTCTGGAAGATACCGCGTCCAATCATAATGCCATCTACACCATATTGCTCCACGAGTCTCAGGCCTGTCTCACGGTCAGGAATATCCCCATTAATCGTCAGAAGAGTATTAGGCGCTATCTCGTCACGAAGTTTTTTAATCTCCGGAATCAGTTCCCAGTGAGCGTCTACTTTGCTCATTTCTTCTCTCGTCCGCAGGTGAATGGACAGATTCACAATGTCCTGTTGCAAGATATGGGTTAACCAGTCACGCCATTCGTCTACCTCAGTAAATCCAAGACGCGTTTTTACACTGACCGGCAGCCCCCCGGCTTTCGCCGCCTGAATAATCTCCGCCGCAAGGGCTGGTCGGCAGATCAAGCCGCTTCCTTTTCCATTCTCGGCTACATTCGCTACCGGACAACCCATATTGATATCGATGCCTTTAAAGCCTTCTTTCGCCATACCGATACTCATCTCACGAAAGAATTCCGGTTTATCTCCCCAAATATGAGCCACAATCGGCTGTTCATCCGCTGTAAACGTCAAACGCCCGCGCACACTATGGTGCCCCTCCGGGTGACAATAACTCTCTGTATTGGCAAACTCCGTAAAAAACACATCCGGTCTGCTCGCTTCACCTACGACATGCCGAAACACAACATCCGTCACATCTTCCATGGGTGCCAGTATAAAAAATGGTCGTGGCAATTCACGCCAAAAGTTTTCCTTTGTCATCTCAAAAGCTCCTCTATACATTCCAGGACAATCTTTGTCCTCATTTAATAGTTAAAATAGTAAAACTCGTAACTCATGCATCTGCTTGCCTATCATTTACATGATCATTCGCAGTTTCGTTACGATTCACATTATGGTGTCCTAGCTTCTTCTTCACTTATACCATGCAAATGTAACTTTGTTCAAACAGCAGTATCTGTTATTACTTCCATTAGATCTTCAGATTAATGGAAGTTCGATGATCTCAAAATTGCCCTTTCCCAATTTTATCACGTCTTTATTAGATTTTCAGCCCGATTGCTCTTGCCGAACTGGAAAAGCTCCTCTAAAATGAAGCTCGACAGGCTTTTAACCTGCAAATCGAGATTTTAAGGAGGCCTGAATGATATATGGAAATTTCACTGGATATGATCAAAGACAAAGTCGAATGTTTACAGGCTTATGACTTCCGTGAACTGGAACGAGCGATCGAAGAACGAATCGGAATGAACAAAGCATTAATGCTGCGCGTGAAACAAGTTCAACATCAAGTAACGTTTGACCCTTTTCGCAACAAGATGTTATATAGTGCAATCGTGCATTTTGCCGTAAATTAATGGACCAAGATTTTCAATAGTGAAAAACAGTTCACTGACGCAATTGCATTTAAGCATATCCTATAAAGCATGCAAAAAAGAAGACGCGAATTCGCTCGCGTCTCTTTCCATATCAAACTCCACTTTCTCTTGTTACAAATCTTGCTTAACCAACAACAACTTATAAGCAGAATTTCACCTGTAATCATACTTTACATAGTTAAATACGGGATCGTACCACTTTACAAACAGTCATTTTTGAGGATTAAGGGGGTAATACCATGCAAGAATTAATATTTATGAAGAATTATAAAAACAATGAAGTGCTACGCAAGAGTTTTTTCGAGCTTGCTGTCAACACGTTTGAGATCAATTTTGAAGATTGGTATCAACAAGGATACTGGGGCGAGCGTTACATCCCTTATTCATATGTCGATGGAGACCAGGTTATTGCCAACGTTTCTGTTAACATCCTTGAGCTCATCATTCACGGTGAGAAGAAAAAAGCGATTCAAATCGGCACGGTGATGACACATCCTGATTATCGGGGGAAAGGACTCTCTACACGTTTAATGAATAAAGTTTTAGAGGAATACGAGAACAAGTACGATTACATGTACCTTTTTGCCAATGAATCGGTGCTTGATTTTTACCCCAAGTTTGGGTTTGAACCTGTGGAAGAACATCTTTTTTCAATGAATTATACGGTAAAAAAATCACCTGAGCCTGCGAACATCCGAAAACTAAATGTAACTAACGCGGATGATTTACGTCTTATTCAAAAATTGGCATCGGAAAGATTGCCTGTTTCTCACCATTTCGCAACCCATTATGCTCAAGGAATACTCATGTTTTATTGCCTCAATGTCTTTAGTGATGATATTTATTACTTGGAAAACGAAAACGTCATTGTTATTTATCAGAAAGAAGACAATCATATTGAGCTCTTCGACGTTGTTAGCTTAAACGAAATGAATATGAAAGATATCTTGGATAAGATTGCAGATGAAGATACAGAGAAAGTAACCTTTCATTTCACTCCAGATGCAACAGATGATATCGTTCTAAAAAGTTCGATCACCAATGAAGGTTTATTTGTAAGAACTCATGGTGAACATCTGTATCCTGTGCACGTTAAACATCCAATTACATCTATTGCTTGATGATTTATTTAATAAGACCTACCACCTGACCATATTAAAAAAGATCAAAAAGGAGCAGGATTTCCCTGCTCCTTCTTCGTTATGTGAAACTTCTTTCTCTCATCAAACGTAAATTCACAAGGTATAATGAAATCAGATGACCGTTCAGCATAATCTTATGACCATCATAATGAAGGAGGGGACATTCATGGCGTTTATCCCGCTAAACTGCCCCAATTGCAACGGAAGAATTGAATACAAGAAAGATGAAGTTTTAAAGTGTCCCTATTGTGAGACAGAGCTTTTATTGAAGCAAAATCATGTCTATTACGTAGACCAGACCATTAATCATTACCACGGAACACCCCCTAAAGCACCGCTGAAGCAGACTGCCTCCGTAAAGGTAATGCTGATACTGATGTTAGTCCTAGCTGGCGCCATCGGTACATATTTTTATTATAGCAATAGCTCCACCTATCCAAAAACAGAAGCCAATCTGCCTGTACGAAAGATGCCTGAAAGCGAGGTTCTGCTCTCATTTTTGCGAGATATCTTCGATAAAGGGTCCGCTTTGCCAACAGAGGAGGAATTGGCTCGTATTCGCTATTTAACCGTAGAGCATTCGGAGAATGATCAGTGGAAGTTTACATATAGCCTCTCCGATCCCTTCAGCGATGAACAGGCCGAGAAGATCACTTATATTACTCAGGACAAAAAACTGAATAGCCAGCGGATTGATCAGCGAGATTTTGAAGCTTTTAAGGGACTGACGGCATTGGACCTGACGAATACCTATGAAATATCCCAGACGGACCAAACCACTTTGGCCCATATGCCCGGATTAAAAAGTTATGGTGGCGCTTTTAACGAATCCTTTAGTACATTTTCGGGCTACTTTGGCGACAAGTCTAAAATTACGGAGCTTACCACTCAGCTTCGCAGCAATCAGGAATTGGCTATGTTGCTGGAATTCCCCAATCTGAACTCTTTATCCATTACCTATGTGGATGAGTCCGTAACAGATTTTCACTTGTTAAACCAATTGCCAATCAAGTCCCTGTCGCTCACCTTTGTCGATGAACTCGGATGGTTGTCGTCCATGACCGGGTTATCATCCTTGTCTATACAGTACAGTGAAACCACAGACCTGCAGCCGCTGTATGCCTTGACCCAGCTTCAGGAGCTTCAGTTGTCCTATTTAACGAATGTAAAGTCCATCGACTTTGTGCAAAATATGCCTGCTCTACAAACGTTAGATATTGAAAATGTAAACTTCTCCAGTCTGGAGCGCTTGACCGGCAAAAACTCTATTACCACACTACGCCTGGCTTCTCTAAGTGAGCTTGGCTCCGTAAAGGCCATAAACAGTCTGCCCTCTTTGCGGGAATTAACGTTGTCCGGCTACTACGAGAATGCAGAAGCGCTGACACTGCCTAAAGTAGAGCGAGTGGAAATTCCAAGCTCCTTTCTCCCCGGGCTAAAGGCCCCGGTTACAACCAGTCTGACGCTCCGTGGCGGAAGTGGGGAATCGAACTTGGCTGCGCTGGGGAAATTCCCGAAACTGGAGCAACTCTCGCTCTGGGAGATCGATGAAATAACCCGTCTTGCCGCCCTGGACGGCTTGTCCCGCCTAGAGACCTTAAACATTTACGACTCGTCACTGTTCAAGGAAAGCGACGCCTTATATCGTTTGAAGCAGGTGAAATCTTTGGTTTGCTCCGAGTGCAGGCTGAACTTTGAACAAAAGGCGGCCGCGGAGAACAGCGTACTTGAACATTTGACCTTAAACCAGTCATATTTTAGCATGAACAATACCTCTGTTACTGAAATTGATCAAATGATGCCTTACTTTGCCAACATGTCCGCTCTACGTTCCTTCACCATGCAGGATAGCAATTTGGATTCTTTAGAATTCATGAGTAACTGGCAGGCCATAGAGGAACTTCATCTCGAGAACAATGCCATTTCCAATATCGAGACCCTAAGCCAGCTGCCTGATCTGCAAAAGGTATATCTATCCGGTAATTCCGTGCAAAACAAATCCGTGCTTGGTGCGGGTGTGCACGTATATTAGCCAGTATACAGATCAATGGAGATTCTTAAACTCCTGTGATTAATGAACTTAAGAGAGGCGAAAGTCTCTCTTTTAGTTTTTCACCTAATGAATCTCAATGATTAGTCATTACATGATACGAAAAGCCGACTGCACTGAATTTCAGGGCAATCGGCTTGTGATCTAACTTGTCATGTTTCTGTTGAAATTCATTTATAGTTCAGTCCACTTTGCGTATATGGTACGTGTAAGGTTCCGTTTATAGCCAATTGCTCGAAATCATAAGGAACGATCCAACCGTAGATGATATTTCCGGGATTGAATGAAGTTCAGATGCGTCAGGTGCATGAGCCACATCGCCCTCTACTTTATCAGGCGTGATTTGATCGTTGTAATCCAAAGTCAGCTTATACGTATTGCGCTTGTAGTACACCCTTAGAACCGTCGTTCGGCAATATTGCAAATTAGAAATGATCTAACAAAAATGTTTTTCCAAGCATCGACATAGCACGATAGCAGACCCAACAAAAAAATAGGGATTCGTCACCCCTCTCTACTATTCAAGTTACTACCCACAAAACATATTTATATCATTCAATGCTGAATCAGCATGCCCTCTAACAAATGAACTTTCATCTTTTAATGCATCATGGATAAGTGGAAGAATCAATTCCTTATTAACTGCTCCATGTATTCTTGCTATATGACCAAAGCAAAGAATTGCTATTCCTCTTATATTTTCATTTTTATGCTGAGTGTATCGGACCATCAGTTCTTGTATAAACTCTCCATCATCCGCATTTAATGTTAGAGATAGCAAGCCATTTACGATTGTGTCAGGATTATCGGAATTGATCAGGTTTATAATCTCTTGATTCTTCTCTATGTTGTTGCTGTAACGTTCTACTCTTTCGTGAACTATATCATCTAGTTCCTTTTCGAAGGAGTTGATTTCTTGCCATATTTGTTGGTCAGATTCATTATTTGCGGCGGTTCTAAGCTTTTCAAATGCATGAATTAATCTTTTCTTGGTTTGAACTTCTTTATTCGTTTGTTTTAAGATTGTTCGTCTATCTCTATACATGATGTAGTGTTTTTTGAAGTTCTCACGAGCCTCAGTAAGTGAATAGTCTTGATTGGGTCCGCCCCAAACTTCATCTGCATGCGGATCATCTTGCACATCATCTTCCCAATTACATAAACAACAAATTTCCCAACCTTGTCTTTCCTCCAGTGTGGGATAGCCACAACAGGGACAATTAAATCTGTTCATATTAGCTACTCCATTTCATCTCGCTTACCCAAACATGCCCAACCCTCACCTCAAAAACTGTCATACATATACCACTCAAATTTATTGGATCATTCTTATATACCCTTTGCTTAATACATTCAATATTCTTTTGTGTGTTCTCTACACTAAAATCACATCTTCCTGAAGTTTGGAAAGTAAATACTGCTCAATTTTTAATATGAATCGCCTATCACCGTAATTACCCATATAAAATAGAACCCTTCCGTCGTGTTGAAAGGGTTCTGAAACCGTAACATTTAGTTTAATCTTTTCTCACTAACATGGCTACACTCCCCACATGTGCGTGTGGACACTTAAAACAAGTTACAGGATTAGCATTTGCTCAATCAGGGGCAACTGACAGCAGCTGTCCTTATTTTCCCACCGGTAATATCAGTTCACTGCTGAACACTTTTGCTGATGTCTCGATAAAACTAATGTGAGACATATCACCAATACCAGAAACTAGGGGTTCATAAACGCCTAAAAACTAACATATTATGTATAAAAATACCTACTGATACAGTGAGCCGGCCACTAACTAACATTTGAACACCTTTATCCTTCTGAACCGCTCAAAAATTCATTATACAGAATAGTCTGCATTTCCTAAGAATATTGTAACTCCCTTATAGCTCAACATTGGCCGGGTAGATCTACACTTGCCCCATCAATTTCACTTCCTCTTAGCTGGTCTCCATTTGAAACCACAGTTCATACAGCCGTTAACAATTTCACTTCTCCCAACGAACCCGACTAATATACTTACTGGTAGCGCTAGAAACAAGGAGATTGCTCCTAATCCCATGAATAATATCATAAAGCTTTCTAAAGCATAGCTCACTCTATACAAATTGATAAGGTAGTTCGATACAATAGTCAGTATGCCAAAAAGAATCATAATACTAAGAGTTGTGAACAAGTTTGCGAAGCTGTAACCTCTTTTATTGGCTACCACTTGTTGTGACTTGCACTTACGACAAATAACTGCATTTACGCTCTTTGTACTGCTTGCTTGGGGACTAGTCGTCCTAGATTGACCGCTAACAGCCCTGTTAGTTTGTACGGATGATCTATTAGGCTGATTGTATGTAGTTCTATTATCACGTTGCACTTCGTTTGATTCCCTCCTCAATGAATGTTTGTAGGCATGTAGAACTATTCGACAAAACCTTCCAAAACCCTTTATCTTTCGAGCGTACTTTTTAAATCCATAGAACGGCCATAGATAGAAATGAGTTGGTGACGATGAACATTCAAAGAGAATTTATAATACATCCAAACTTGGGAACATTCTACAATCAGTAATACGCATAGGTAGCGATTGAAAGCCTACTTGAAACAAAAAAAGACACGGAAGAAAAACTCCGTGCCTTTAGAAAACAAATATCTTATTTTACCGAACTTGACGACATCCACGATGAACAAGTCTTGAAGCAGGTACTTCAAAGACTGATTCAAAAAATTGAAGGTAATAAAGTTCAATTAAAGCCATGCATTACAACATTTCCCGTCCTCAGTGACTAGTGGTTTATACTATTCCAATAAAACTCTATTTAATATAATTCTCAAAAGAAATCTGATATTCAGAGTATTTTGAAGGATTGCTTTTTTCGAATATTTTCAGAATAGCGGGTTCCCGGAAATCAATAGCATCTACGGAAAAATAGATAGTCTTCATATCTCCTTTCACATTATTATCAATCTTATATGCTTCAATTACTGTTCCGTCCTGTATCAATTCGGTAGCTAGCATACTAGCCGTTCCTCTCAGCACATAAGCAGTAAATGAAATAGAATCATCGTTGATCAAGCTCATAACTTCATCAATAGATGCCGTCTTATCGTACTGTATATATTGATTATATGAATGTGCTGTCACCAATCTGTACGGTGTGTTGATAAAAACATCCATGTATTCAAACGTACTATCCTTGCTGGTCGAGGATAATAAGGGTAATTCAAAACTCTCACGAAACTCCTTATTAGTTTTTTTTCCGTAATTGATCGCCTCAATGATTTTATCATCTGTTAAATAATAGATATATCCGGTATCATCTGATTTTGTTTCGAGTTTCTTGTCAACCATTCCGTTTGCTGCATTTGATCCATATGTATTCTCTTCTTCTATGACATGTTCACTTGCTGATAATTCTAGTGAATCTGAGTTACTACTTGCACTTCCCTTTTCAACCAAATCATATTTAGTTAATACATACAGCGCAACACTTACTCCTAAAGAAACAAATAATACAAAGAATAGAATTTTAGCCTTCATTAAATGTACGCCACCCTCTAGTTTAGCTTATCGTCAAAATGTACAATGCAATTACCCTACCATATTAATTTTTCGCAACAGTCGGAGCGAATTGGTGAATTTCGATTTTCTATATAGCCCCCCCTTCAACTAATTGGATTTGAGTATATAATATCATTATCAGGTAAAAATTTGTAATTATATTATCGAATTATGTCAAAAAGTAGCATGTTCCCCCTTGCTCAAATAAAATTCCACGAGTTACGTTGTCATTAAAACATTTTTCATACGACTCTGACCATTCGATAATTAGTTGGTATACTCGACACATTCTTAGAGGAGCTCTTACAGAACACAATAAAAAGCCCAGATTAGGCTAGGCTTTCAAGACAAAGGTTGTTATATTTCATTTATTTTTTTGAGCAGTCGGTCACTGTAATTCAAGCCGTAAGGAGGGCGGTGGCAGTAAACTTATAATGAATGTTTACAGAGCCGTCTGCCTGTAATTCAATCTTATCAATAAACCTATGTACCATCTCAGGAGTCAGTTCTTCCAACTTCATAAACCGCTTGAGTTCTTTCTTCAGTCGAACGACACTTTCCCCTGTACTATTATTTCCTTGTAGAGACTGGAAGCCTTTTAACTTGTCTTGTAGGCTGAACAGTTCAGCATTGCCACTCTATGTTGCTTCCTTATATTCGATCTCATTAATCGTACCGCTTGCCAACAGTCTGATTAACCCTGTCTTTTGTTCCTTCAGCTTTTCAATGCACCTTTGTAACGAATGTATTTGCTTCTCTGCCTTCTTTCTTGCTTGTAAGGTCTTTACCTCTAACCGTCCCATGACTTCCGCCACCCATTCACTATAAGATGTATTGGCGTTACATTCCATACTGTAAGTTGTCTTGTTGTTCTATAATTCGGTCAATCTCAGCATCAATCAAAAGCATAAGCAGATTAATAAATGACTCGTTCCCATTGAAAGTTCGTTCAACATTGATTATTATCATCTCCCTTACTCTCATTGGTCGCTCCCTGTAAAGGAAAAGGTGCCAGAGGGTTTTATTCTTTTACTACTATAATAAAAAAGACATTCCCCTTTGCTAAAGGTGAATGCCCTTTGATACTTATAATGCTGTCTATGTAGTTAGTTCGTAACGGCATTAACCGTTGGCTTTTTTCTTAACTACTTCTCTATGCCCCCCATAACTCATAAGTGTAAAGATAATTCCTACCACGGCAAAGAGAATATGACCAGAATCAATACCCAACCCTGAAATGAAAGCAATCAAGGATGAAAAGATTAGGAACACCATCGCTGTTCTAGGCATTGTAAATGTAAAGGGGAAAGCTAAAGTTTGAAAGACCAATATTATCTTAGCAATAACATTAAGGACTTCACCATCATAAGAAACTACGTTCGCTGTTAGTGCCATAAACCACATAAAAACAAGATATAATGCAAGTAATAACCCTGTTGCTATTCTCATTTCTAAAATACTGATCGTGGACGATGAAGCAGATCTTCGAAAGCTACTGACTGATTATTTTGAAATTAACGGATATTCC
>OOCB01000131.1_pt1 | contig 118975 bp, 92 predicted proteins | sample 1671351 | NCBI WGS metagenome assembly OOCB01 (sample SAMN06348148, study PRJEB24527) | human gut metagenome | biome: human gut; feature: ankylosing spondylitis patient; material: feces | host: Homo sapiens | place: China | collected 2015-10 | reverse complement strand
CGGGGTGTAGCGCAGTCCGGTTAGCGCACCTGCTTTGGGAGCAGGGGGTCGTGGGTTCGAATCCCGCTACCCCGACATAAAAGGCCTGATATCATAAGATATCAGGCCTTTTTATTAATCTATAAGTGTGGTCCTCCTAAGTTTAGATGCTATGGTTAAAAATAAGACAAGTAGTACCGGTCTGCAGAACTGCTTAGCGTCTAAGGGGCTTTCCGCCGCAACCATAATCAGATAGTAGATTGCGTAAACTATTCAGGTTATTTTTGATCTTTCTGATATCATTCTCACCGAATGTTTCTTCCATTTGAACGATTGGTTCGATATTGGCAATGCTTGACCAAGGCAGCCACAGACTGACAGAACGGAATGACATGTCGGCAATATTGGTTGCTTCCGGAAGAAAAGCCTTGTATTTATAAGGTAGTCGTCCATCAAAATTAGTGCATGATTTGGTATTGTTCTGCAGTAAGAGTGCCATTTGTCTGTATATGGGTTTCCCGGTGAAAATATAGAGCTTATATATTTCGTAATACAGATATGCAGCAAAATTGTCGGCACCGGAATGCCCGGTGGCAATGACAGAAAAGCCAGAGGTGTTTCCCTGGCTGAAAGGATTCCTGCCAAGATCTTCCTTATTCCGGTTGGGGACAGAGAAATCATAGCAATAAACCCAGCTCATGGCACATAAGGCTGCATGTTCTGCAGCCTGAAGGTATTTATGCTCTTTGCTTAGTAAAAAAGCTGCATTGAATCCGTATAAAGCAAATACAGCTGCCTCCTTGTCTACGGTGTTGGGATTGTCGGGTGTGCCTCCAACATACTTCCCCAACTCAAGATAGAGATTATGATATACAAAATCAGCTGCTTTCAGTGCACTTTCCTTGTAGCGTTTGTCTCCGGTATATTCGTACATTTTTGCAAGGAAACGGATTGGAATGGAAGTATTGAATTTAGAGGTACCCATTGTGTTGCGGTCACCCTGCGTTTCAACTTCGCCATTTGTACGATAGGCACGATAGAAGGATCCGTCGCTGTTCTGTCTGGCCAAAAGATGTCGGGCTGTTTTTTCCAGTGCGGATTCCCATTGTGGTTGCAGCCTTTCATAAGCCTTTGAAATTCTGCATGCATCAAGCAGTCCTTCCATGCCATCTGTCATGCAACGCAAAAAACAGGGGTATTCTCTGTTTCTCCCGCCTGTGGCATTGTCGGCTGGATCCCACCATACAGGAGGAAAATAAGATGCGGTTATTGGCGGGGAGGTCCAAAAATCGACAATAGCCTCCCCTTTCCTGATCGCGTCGGGATAATGACGGTCCAGGCCATAACGCAATAAATGGTAACCTACTGCAATTTGCTGACCTACAAAACCCATTTGGAAAGAAACTCCTTCTTTGTTGGTTCCGCCAGGCAAATCAAGCGACCATGGTAATCCGGCTGCAATAATTTCTCCTGTACCGAACTGCCGGTACTCAGATAAAAAAATCTGTATATCATTAACATAGATACTGTCAGGATCAATATTTCTGATTTTGGGCTGGATGAGACAGAAGGCTTCCTGGCAAGTTTGGACCATGGCTTGATTATAGGTAGCTTCTTTACTGGGGATGATATAAAGGGTGTAGTCCTGCTCGGCTTTCCGGTGCAGGTGATGATAGCGATTCACCCAGGGAGAAGATGGATTTCTTCTGTGATATTCATAGCTTCTTGGACCTTCTGCACATGGGAAATGAAAGTCAACGGATAAATCAGGATAAAAACTGTAACCTAAGGATCCTAATCTGATTTGATTGTTGATGATACCAGGCGAGCCTCCATCCGGGTAGCCTCCGGTGCTGATGTCGGGATGGTGCAATAAGGTTATCCGATGTCCGTTTTCTGAATTACGCAGCATCGCCATAGGGATGCCGGTTCTTGTTTCTTTCACATACATGCGTGCTACATTGAGATCAGCCGCAATTGAGTGTGGCCACATTTCAGAAGGATTGCGGTAGAGTATTGAGGGTATAAAATATTCATGATTTTGTCCCTTATCTGAATCCAGCAATGAAAATCCGGTGGAAAATCCGTTTCCTTTTGTACCTGATTCCTTTACATTTACGTGACGTTGAAGTACGAAAGCCTGATCTTTTACCGTATAGATATCCGTGACAAGGAAAGTGTGTCCATCCGGAATTATAGCTTCGGCAACCGCTTTTATTTGCCCGTTTCGGTTACTTATTCTTTTATATTTTGCAATATAGGCCTTTTCTTTTAAAGTTGCAGAATCGCAAATATAAATTTGCACAGGATGAGGTTGCGTGAATAATTGATTCTGATTTTGCATGATGCATAAACCATAACCTTCGGATGAAGGAACAAAATCTAAAACATATTCAGAAGTCCTCATCTGCGTGTCCTGCTGATTGGTCTGTCCTGCCAGATACATGGTCCAAATAAGACCTGTTATGAGAATTAATATTTTTTTCATTGACGGATTTTACGGTTTAATCGATAAAAACAAGAAGATTGTGCTAAAAATCGAAATATATTGCTTAATTTTGAAAATAGCAAATTACACGATATGAAACAAAAAATATTATTCTTTTTATTACTTATATGCATTTGTTTAAGCAATAGCTCATGTATAGTTACAAAAGGCCATCATGCTCCTCCTCATAAAGAAGTGCCTCCCGGACATAAGAAAAAGCTTCATGAAAAGAAAAAGCATGAAAAAACGTTCAGGTGGAAACGTCATCACAAATTATAAATACAGCAAAAGAGACTGGCAACAAGCATAAGGCTGTTTTGCTGAATAGAGAAAACGAACATCCGGCCTGGAATGTGAGGTATCTGTCTGTTTCAGGCCGGATGTCGGATAAAAATACATGTGATGCCTTGATCAACAACTCTTGTGTATCATGATATCTAGCACCATCTTGTCTGTTTCATTCATGGCTTCCGCACCGATGCTGGTCAGATTGTGGATGCTCTTGTCTACATCGTCATCTATAATACCTTCGACACTGCTGACACATTTTTTCTGCATGGCCAGCATGGCAGAGAGAACTGCTGTGGAAACTCCGGAAGTCAGTTTCAAGGCACAGCTTGGTTTGGCTCCGTCACATATCATTCCTGTAAGGTTGGCTATCATATTCTTGACCGCAAACGAAATTTGTTCGTAACCTCCTCCCATCAGATAAGTAATACCGCAACTGGATCCGGTAGATGCTACCACACAACCGCACAAGGCGGAAAGTACTCCCAGACTTTGTTTAATGTAGATTGCTGTCAGATGGCTGAGCATTAAGGCTCTGATCAGTTCTTCATCGGTATTGTGATTTTCTTCGGCAAAGATGACTACAGGTATTGTAGCACAGATTCCCTGGTTTCCACTTCCGGAATTACTCATTACAGGAATCATGGCACCAGCCATTCTGGCATCGCATGCACATGATGTACTGGAAAGAATATGAGAAAAAATAGTATCTCCAAGAATTCCCCGACCCATGGGTCGACTCAGAGTCTTGCCCAATTCATGTCCGTAACATCCTTTAAGTGCCTGTGCAGAGGCAGCTTCGTTGAGGGTGCGGGCTTCTCTGATAAACTCGATCTCTTCCAATGGTGTTCCCATAGAGAAATCATACACTTTGCGAAGGTTCAAGTCATATTGGTCGTCGGATTCTGTTTCACCGGCAGGTTGGCGTTCGTCAAGAAGGACTTTCTCACCATCTGCCAAGAAGACAAAGTGTGTATGGCTGCCGGCTATGATTGCTGTTGCCGAATGGCCATCCGAGGCCTTGACAAGTGCTTCTACATAAAGTTTCTCCGTGATATCCTCTTTCAGCTGAATCTTGATTCTTTTTTCGGCAATGAAAGTTTTGCCTTCTTCTACATCTTCCTTTTTGACGTCTTTCAGAACCTCCAGCTGATAGTCTGATTTTCCTATCAATGCGCCAAGTGCTATGGCAATCGGCAAACCGACCATACCGGTACCCGGTATGCCTACTCCCATGGCGTTTTTCAATATATTGGCACTGAGCTTCACTATAATTGATTCTGGCTTTTCATTCAGAATTTCCGTAGCACGAGCTGCACATAAAGCCACACAAATAGGTTCTGTACACCCGATTGCCGGTACAACCTCGCGTTTGACCAAACGGATAATCCGCTCCCTTTCTGCTTTATCTAGTATATTCATCTGGTTTTGTTTATTATCATCCTCCTTTTTTCTGCTGATACATCAGCATATAAAAAATTGCGTACGCAGCAAAGCCTTGTACGCAAGATTTTGTCCGATCATGATATCAGCTCTTATGGTTGAGATCAGTCTTCATCCAGCTCACTCTCGAGATTCTTGATGTCTGCTTCCGGAGTGTAGCTTCTGTAGAATGTTTCGTCATTGTCAGTGTCTTCATCCTCGTCATCACGGTTCAGTCTGTCGTTATCGTCATCATTTTCATCATCATTTTCCACGACTTTTCTGTTGCCGTTTTCGTCATACTGTGACTCGCTGCTGAAATGTATCTTTTCAAGCGGCTCCTTTTTCTTGGCGAAAATAGCTTCTATCCATGTTCCTTTGGTGATTTCCAACACTTCATAACCGTCTGCTACTTTTTTCTCCAGAGTTCCGCCTTTGGCATGAATGCGTGACGCCGGAAGCGTAGTGGTACTGATATCAAACGCTGATTCAATAATATCTTTAATTGCCAATGAAATGGAATCCCAGCCGCCGCCAAAATTACGCTCTATCAATTCCAACAGCATGGAAGCTGTCACATGCTTAATATTTTCATAAGACAAGTCCGTAATCTGACGGATTTCCTTTTTACGGATAGCTACAGAACCCTTACGCTTGTCTGTGCAAGGCAATATGGTATATTCACCTACATTGTATTTTGACATTTCACGTTCATCCTTGGGGTCGAAATGATGGACATCATAAGCAAGGCGGATGACATTCAAAACTTTTTCTTCCGAGCTGTTGAATCCTTCCTCCTTGATATCCTTCAGCCAGAGTTCCATAATTTCTTGTGCATCAATACCCCAAACATTGTTTGAGTTTAAATCCAATACAGATTCCAGGTAATAGTTTTTCTTCTGCATAAATGTCTTTGGTTTATTTTCCGGCAAAAGTAATAAAATATATATTTAATCCAATAGTCTATTAATTGAATTTTCCATTTTTGATAAAAAAAATAAGAATCATTTCTAAAAAACACCTATCTTTGCGTACAGATAATAATATCACGGATTATTCTAATACCAATTATTTTTTATGAAAAAACTTTATCTCAGCATGATGGCTGGTCTTATTACCACTTGCTTGTATGCGGATCCAGTAGACTTACAACAGGCTAAGGCTATTGCGGCAGTCTTTATGGCAAACGGACAGCAGCCGACATTAGTGAACAGTAACGCTCTGACCAGAAACGGGAAGAGTGAGAATGCACCTCTTTATATTTTTAACCGAGGTGACAATCAGGGTTTTGTTATTGTATCCGGTGATAATTGCATGCCCGAAATCTTAGGTTATACAGAAAGCGGAAATTTTGATGTGACCTTGTTGCCTCCTGCTCTTATCGACTGGTTGGACGGTTACAGCCAGATGATCAGGGCCGCACAGGCCGTAAATGCACCGGCCAGGGTGATGACAAGAGCCACTAACGCCAAACAGAGTATAGAACCTTTGGTTACCGCACATTGGAGTCAGGGAGCACCCTATAACAATCTGTGTCCATTTATCAAGGGAACAAGTAATCGTGCATTGACCGGTTGTGTAGCTACGGCAGCTGCTCAAGTGGTGTATTACTGGCGGAAAGAAAATCCGCGGCGTACGGGTTATACCACACCGACTTATGGCTATGGCGACGCTCCCGTGACGGATACGATAGCCAAGGGTACACCTCTGCAGTGGGAACTGATGCAGGACAATTATAATGGAAGTACTCCGGAAGACATGAATACGGCAGTAGCCACCTTAATGAGCGTAATCGGTACTTCAACATGGCTTACATACGGTTCTTCTACCTCAGGGCAAATCAGTAATCTGGTCAATACTTTCAGCGGTCAGTTCCAGATGGACAGCAAATGTACCTACAAGAGCGGTATCAGTCAGGAAAACTGGGAGAATATGATTTATAGTGATTTGTCACAAGGGTGGCCGATCGTATATAGCGGTGTACATCCTACCAATGGCGGTCATGCTGTGGTTGTGGACGGTTATAATGCAACCAACAACCTCTTCCATTTTAATTTCGGCTGGGGTGGCCAGGGTGACGGTTATTATACGGTAAATGATACTAACGGAATGAACGGTTTCAGCGGTCAGCAAGGAATGACACATACCATCAGACCAAGAGTATTTAAACTGGATGCCGAGATCCTTACTACAGAAATCTTTGCCCGGATGAAGAATACCGTCAGAATCAGTCTGACCAACAACGGAACAACGGATTATAGCGGGGTCTATCTGTTCTTCCAGCGTAATGCCACACTTCCAACCAATATAGGAAGCGCCAATGCCAAAGACATCACAACAGTCGTGCCGAGCGGTGAAACCATGCAAATGGAACTGACTTACCGCCCTAGCTTGAACGTTCCATATTATTTGTGTCTGCTGGATAAGAACGGCAATCTGTTGGACAGTGTATATGTAAATACCCGGGAACAGGTACCGGACTTGACTCTCAGATCATTGAATGTCAATACAAACGGAGAGACCGGTACGGAAAATATCACATCAAACGGTCAGTCAAGGGATATCAGTTATGTCAATGTTTACCAGAATGGCGGTATTACAGCAATGGCTGATATTGAGAATGCAGAAACCGGTACAATGACCATTCCTACTATTGAATGTACGGTTTCAAAATACGATTCTGAAAATCAAACGTTTGAAGAAGTAACCAAAAGGTCCGTCAATGATATTCAGTTCAGCAACGGCGAAATGAAACAGGTGGAATTTGACTTTACGGGACTGGAACAGGGCGCTTTGTATGCACTGGCTCTCAACCGGGAGTATTCTGCAGGAGCCAAGTTTACCATGAATGCTGATTGTGATACAGTCGTTTTCTTCAAGCTCTCAGATGCAGATCTGGTTGTGAACAAGACAGATGATTATACCGTAAAGGTTACCGGCCATTGGAATGAAAATGAATTCAACAATATGGCTACAGATCCCGATGTGGCTTGTTATGATCTGACAGAAGTGGTCGGTCAGATAAAGGATCTCAAGGCTGCTAATCCAAATGCATTGTTCTATGTCACAGACAACCATAATGTGGCAGGAACCAATGTGATTTGCAATAACAAATGCCAGTCACTGAAGCTTCAAAGCGGATATAATTTCTGTCCGCAGGCTGATTTTACGGCAGAACTGGCACAATTTGAAATGGATGCAGACAATCAGCTATGGCATTATATTGTATTGCCTTTTGATTGTAACGTTCCACAAGGTGATATGGCCCGTAAGATATATGAAATAAACGGATTGCTGATTTCAAAAATGGATAGTGTCAATACTAAACTGGAAGCTGGTACTCCTTATCTATATAAGACCTCTCATCTTAACCAAAATCTGATTAGCGCAGAAAATGTACTTGTAAGTACTCAAAAGCATCCTGACGATTGTGCAGACGAGATAAAATCCACTTATGTCAATCTCGTATCTGCTGCCAACCAAAGAATGTTAAATCAGGCGTCTTCCCAAGTATTCGAAGGTAACGCCGGTCAGATTATTCCTGCTTTCAGCGGCTATCTTGAATGTGCCAATAATGTCAATACGACATTCTTCAGCTATACGGCGAAAGACAATGTCAGCAATGATCTGATAGAACTTCTGATAGAAGCCGATAACCTGAAGAACGAATGGGAAGAATCCTTGTCGGAGCAGGATTACAACAGTTTCATGGAACAGCTGAACCGTTCGGCAGAATGCTATACCAATCAGCCGCAAAAGAGTGACATTGAGGCTTCTTGTTCACAGCTTGAGGAAAGTATCAATCAGTTGATGAAGGCCAGAAATTATAGCGGAACGCCTTTGGATATGACTGATATTTACATTACCAATCCTTCTTTTGAAAGCCGGACCAGCGGTTGGGATATTCAGCGTAAGACCGGTCAGACAACAGCTGTGCAGAATGTAACCAATCTTAATTATTATGTAAGTCCGGCAGATGGTAAAATGGTGTTCTACAGTTATTCCAACACTAATGCCGGCAGTGTGACCATCAGTCAGGATTTGAATGGATTGCGGTCAGGTTATTATCAGCTTAAGGCAATGATTGCCTTGGACGAAGATGAAAGTGTGGTTCTTTTTGCCAATGACCATACAACGACCGTAACGGGCGATGATTTTGGCAAGCGTTATATGCAGGAAGCCATGATAGACAGCATCAAGGTTGAGGATGGCTCATTGACCATAGGTATTGAAGGCAACGAAAGCTGGTATAAGGCAGATCATTTCCAGTTGTATTATATCGGTGACGGCTCAACAGATGGCGTAAATATGATAACAGATGACAAGCAGAATGATCTGAAAGTATGGAGCCAGTCAGGTACCTTGTTTATTCAAGGCAGCGGCAAAGCCAATATTTACCATATCAACGGACAGATGGTTGCTTCGTTTGCAGTAGAAGGCTTGAAGAGCTTTGACGGATTAAAGAAAGGTATTTATATCGTTAATGGTAAAAAAGTCATTATTAGATAATCGATTACCATTTCATAATTACATATAAAAAAAGTGGCAGCATTATTGCTGCCACTTTTTTTATATGTAATTCATATTTATTGAATTCTATACATTATAGATCAGATATCCCAGATAAGCAATATAGATGATAACCAGGAAAGCGCCTTCCCACCGTTCAATCGTCCGCTTGGTATAGGAGAAGCCCCATAACAACAACATGCTGGCCAGCATCAATCCCAAATCAAGATAAGAGATATTGCCTACAGCCATAGGTTCAACCGTGGCGCAGATTCCCATTACAAAGAATATGTTGAAAATATTGCTGCCTATGACATTACCGATTGCTATAGCCGAACTTCCTTTTCTGGCAGCTACCATGGATGTGGCCAATTCTGGCAGTGAAGTGCCTGCAGCTACGAGTGTCAGACCAACTATGGTTTCGCTTACGCCCATTGCAATGGCAATTTGAGATGCACCGTCTACGAATAGATTTCCACCAATAACCAGACCGGCCAGACCAATTATAATATAAAGGAAAATCTTCCAATATGGCATCAGCTGCTGCGGCTTATCCGATTGTTGCATATCTGCTGCGGCTTCCTTATTACGCGAAATAAAATAAGTATAGGCCATGAATACAGAAAAATAGCCAAGCAGAACTAATCCGTCTGTACGAGACAAAATGTCAGGTGCGCCATTATCCAGAAGACTGTCTACCGATACAACGCCCAGAACCAAAGATGCCAAAAGCGCAAAGGGAATATCTTTGGCAATCGTACTTTTACTTATTGTAATAGGAGAAAGCCAGGCTGCACATCCTACGATCATCAGAGCATTGAAGATATTGCTACCTACGATATTACCTATGGAAATGTCACTGCTGCCCTTCAGGGTAGACATAAAGCTGGTCACAAACTCCGGTAACGATGTTCCGAATGCTACAACTGTCAGACCTATAACAAGTTCTGTCACATTAAAACGGCGCGCCAAACCTGTCGCACCGTCCGTAAGTTTGTCAGCACCGAACAATATCAGAACAATGCCAACTATCAATAATAATAAACTTAGCCACATCATGGTGATTATTCTCTTCGTCCAAGATAAACCATTACGTAATATAATAATGTAGCCAATGATCCCAAAGCTGCAACTACATAAGTATAAGCTGCTGAACGAAGCGCTGATACGGCAGTTGAATGGGTAGTGTAATTGGTAATACCGGCTTCACTCAACCAATTGACAGCCCTGCGGCTTGCGTCAATCTCGACGGGAAGAGTGATAAAGCTGAACAGTGTTGTCATGGCAAACAAGGCAATACCAAACAATAACACACCAGGATAAACATGTATGGTGAACATACCGATCAGAATAACCCACTGTACCCAATTTGAGGCAAACGAAACTACCGGAACCAATGCACTACGCATTTTCAAAGGAGCGTAAGCATGGGCATGCTGGACTGCGTGTCCGCATTCATGAGCCGCCACTGCAGCGGCTGCCACACTGCAAGAGTCATAAACATCCTCACTGAGGTTTACGGTCTTGTTTGTCGGATTGTAGTGGTCAGTCAGTGATCCGGATGTAGAAATAACGCGTACATCATACAAGCCGTTGTCGCGTAGCATTTTTTCAGCCACTTCCCTACCCGTCATGCCATTAGGTATGGGAATACGGGAATACTTCTCGAATTTACTTTTTAAATTTGCTTGAACAAGCCAGCTGACTACAGCTACTCCAATAAAAATAATCCAATACAACATATAATTTAATTAAATGGTTTATATTTCATCAACTTCAAATATCATGCCAAACTTTACAAAAGTAGTGAAGAAAATATATATAGCGTAAATAAAAAGCATTTGAATCGATTATTTTTTGAAATTTTAGTATATTTGTGACATAAGTATTCTTTTAAACCTATTTTTATGAAAAAAAGTCTGTTATTTTCGTTTGTATTAGGCATGTCTGGCCTTATGTCGGTTGTCGGCTGTAAGGATGGTTCCAAAAATAAAGACTATGTAGAAAATGAAAACATAGTGAACGACAGTGTCGTCGCTTATCCTGCTGATTCAGCCATATATGGCCATTTGGGTGAAGAAACGGGAATGAGTTGTATTCAGTTGATTACTGAGAACGGAGATTCACTGACACTTAACAAAACGGATGAGAATACAGGAGAAGACGGACTGATACTGGGAGAAATAGCCAACTACACCGACCGTTATGCCGTCATCGTCACTCCGGACAGTCAAAGCGTAAAAACAGCACTTAATGTCAACCAGCTTGTCAGTAACTGGAAATCGGTAACTGATCCTGCCGGCGGATTCAGGTTGTTTTTGAACGGCAAGGTCAAGACTATCGACGAACAGGCTGATTTTAAATACAATAAATGGGGACTTTATAATTGTAAGCTTGTGTTTCTGACCGAAATTAACGGACAGCATGGTGCAGAAACCCGTAATGATACCCTGGAGATTCTTTCATTGACTTTGGATTCGTTGACAGTCCGTCATAGCCGTGACATGAAGATAGAAAAATTCTATTCCATTAAACCGGATGAATATGGCGACAGATAAAACAACAATGATACAGTGTATTCACTGCAAGCATGGAAAATTCATGCAATGGATGAAAAACCCAATAATTTGCGAATGCGAATTATTGGGTAATGAGAGATTTGTTGCCGAAGCAAAAAAGCTTTGTTCACTTTATGAGGAATCAAAAACAGAGACTCCCGAAATAACCCATTACGACAGTTATTGAATAAAGGGAGTCTCTAAGAATATTCCTTGATGAACTTGTTTCTGATTTTCTTTGTCTGCTTATTTTACAGCAATGCATTCTACTTCCACAAGTGCGCCTTTTGGCAAAGCCTTGACTGCTACTGCAGAACGTGCAGGGAACGGCGGTTTGAAAAATGTGGCATATACTTTATTCATTGCTGCGAAATCAGACATGTCTGCCAGATAAACTGTTGTTTTGATTACATGGCTCAAATCAATTCCGGCTTCTGCCATGATCTGAGAAGCATTGGTTAGAGCTTGTCTGGTCTGTTCTTCAATACCACCTTCAACGAATTCACCTGTAGCCGGATCGATAGGAATCTGTCCGGATGCAAAAACAAAACCGTTAACTTCAATCGCCTGGCTGTAAGGACCGATTGCAGCAGGAGCCTTTTCTGTTTGTAATACTTTCATAAATAATATTTTAATAAATTATAATAATGTCAGGCCTTTATTCTTTAAAGCTTCTTTAATGGCCTGAACGTGTTCTGAATTACGAGTTTCTATCTGAATGCGAAGTTGGCATGCCGTGACATTGATGGTATCGTCATTCCGTTCATGATGGACGCTGATAACGTTTCCACCCAGAGATGCAACCGCCTGGCTGACTTCCAGCAACTGTCCGGGTTTGTCGTCAAGTTCTATTACAAAAGTACATATACGTCCGCTTTTGGAGAGTCCACGATTGATTACACGGCTAAGTATGGTTACATCAATATTGCCTCCGCTGACCACACAGATCGTCTTTTTGTCTTTGATAGGCACCTTATTAAACATTGCAGCGGCTACACTCACCGCTCCGGCACCTTCTGCGATAAGCTTGTGCTGTTCTATCAGTGCCAGAATGGCGGCACAAATTTCATCCTCTGATACGGTCGCTATTCCGTCAACATAATTAGAGCATATATCGTAAGTCAACTCACCGGGTTCTTTCACGGCAATACCGTCTGCTATTGTAGATACGCTGGCGAGTTTTTCGATATGATGATGATCAAGACTCTGAAACATGCTAGGCGCACCTTGAGCCTGCACACCGTATACTTTGATATTGGGATTCAGTGTTTTAATCGCATAGGCAATGCCACTGATCAGACCGCCTCCCCCTACAGGTACAATCACAGCTTCCACTTCGGGTAACTGCTCGAGGAGTTCCAGACCTATTGTCCCCTGCCCTGCTATGACATTCTCATCGTCAAACGGGTGTATGAAAGTATAACCCATACTGTCCCGCAATTCAATGGCTTTTCTGTAAGCATCATCGTAAACGCCTGGTACAAGACAGATTTCAGCTCCCAACCGTCTGGTCGCTTCCACCTTGCTGATTGGCGCTCCTTCGGGCAGGCAAATCAAGGATTTGATGCCATGCTGAAATGCGCCCAAAGCCACACCTTGCGCATGATTGCCGGCCGAACAGGCAATAACCCCTTTGGTCTTTTCTTCATCGCTCAGTTGCGATATCTTATAACAGGCGCCTCTCAGTTTAAAAGAACCTGTTACCTGCAAATTCTCAGGCTTGAGGTAGATCTCACTTTCAGGATTGATCTTGGGTGCATATATCAGATCCGTGCGCCTGATGACTTTTGACAGCTCATATCTCGCTTTATAGAAATTCTCCAGACTCAGCATACTTGTTTTTTATGCAAAATTGCAAAAAAAAATGAGATTATGGGGATTTTTATCAATAATTTGTTTCCAATAATGAAATATGACGTATGAAAAATCAATAAATATGGGTTATTTTTCTTGTTTTTCTATTTCAAATATGTGTTATTAAATGATTATTTTGTACCTTTGTAAGGCGTAAGAACAATAGAAAAATAATCAACCTAGAAGTCAAACAATACAAAATACGTATAAAGGATGAAACTGAAGAAAATTTTTATTGCGTGTGGGATGCTTGCAGCTTTACCTGCAATGGCTCAGTATGAAGGAACTACGGTTTACGATCGTATCGGGCATGGTGAAGACAGTATCAATACACTGGGAAACATTGTTCTTTACAAGGATTATTACAAGGCAAAAGATTATATGAGTGCCTATGGCCCATGGAAAGAAGTTCTTGAAAAAGCGCCTTGTGCAGAAGTCAGCACATACGCTTATGGTGCCGCCATTGTAGCTAATGTTCTTGTGAAAGAAGCAGATATGGCCAAGAAGAAGACTTACTTCAATGAACTGATGAATTTGTATGACACGCGATTGAAGAATCTGGATGCCTTGAACTCATTTACCAAACCGAACAAACGTGCCACCAAAGGTGATATCCTGGCCCGTAAGGCTTTCGATTACGCTTATTATGGTGCCGGCGTAGCAGATAATTATTCTTTGGACAACGCTTACAAGCAGTTCCGTGAAGCTATTGACCTGATCAATGCAGACGGTGCCAAGGAAGTGCCGGGATTTGTGTTGGATAAGTTCTTTGAGATTTCATATCAGAAATATGTGGCAGACAATGCCGGTTTCCGTGAACAGTTCCTTCAGGATTATCTGGAAAGCCGTGAAGCTTGCGAAAAGATGTTGGGCCTGGCTAATGAAGCAGAAGATTCTGTTGAAGCACAGAAGATCGTGGCTCAATATGACCCGACGCTTAACCGTATTGAAACGATGTTTGCCCAATCCAAGGCTGCCGACCGCGATCAGCTTATCGCCATATTCGGTCCTAAGGTAGAAGAAAACAAAACTAATCTGGCTTATCTGAAATCAGCCTTGATTCTGCTTTCTGCCAATGATTGCGATGATACCGACGTTTATTTCAAAGCTGCAGAGTATGCTTATAATATTGAGCCTAGCTATGAATCAGCAATCGGTACTGCCCAGAAATATTATAAGGAAGGAAAAGTGGCTGAATCTGTGAAATATTACGATACGGCACTTGAACTCTGTAAGACAGACCAGACCAAAGCTGCTATTTCTCTTAAGATTGCCAATGCTTTGGCCAAGAGCGGAGAGACAGACAAAGCATTCACTTATCTGGATAAGGCTATCGGATATAATTCTGCCATTTCAGGAAAAGCTCACCTTGTAAGAGCACAGATCCTGGCTTCCAAGAAAAACTTCAGCGAGGCTATCTCATATTGTAACAAGGCTGCAAAAGAAGATGTCAGTATATCTGGTTCTGCCAACCGCTTGAAGAGCAAGATTATAGAAGTACAGCAGAAGAATGCGGAATACGAACGTCAGAATGCTGCTTACAAAGCTGCCAAGGAAAAACAGGAGAAACTGGATAACTTCTGGAAAGCAGAATAAGCAAACGCATCTTAACTGACACTGATTATAAAGTTGGATGAAATTAAATGCATGAAGTAATTTCATCCAACTTTTTCGATTTAGATCAAATACCATTTAAACACATTAATAATTTATGAAAGGGAACATGAACGGAGACAGACTCTATTTGTACTCCATTACGACCGTAGCCATTTTAGGCGGTCTTCTTTTCGGCTATGATACGGCTGTCATATCCGGTGCAGAAAAAGGGTTGGAAGCTTTTTTCCTTACTGCTACAGATTTTCAGTATGACAAACTGATGCATGGTTTAACCTCATCGAGTGCTTTAATAGGTTGCGTTATCGGTAGTGCCATATCCGGATATTGCGCGAATCGTTTAGGACGCCGTAATTCCTTGCGTTTTGCTTCCGTTCTTTTCTTCCTGTCAGCTTTAGGTTCCTATTATCCTGAATTTTTGTTTTTTGAGTATGGCAAGGCAGATTACAGCCTGCTGATTGCGTTTAATTTATATCGTGTACTTGGCGGTATTGGTGTTGGACTGGCCTCTGCAGTCTGCCCCATGTATATTGCTGAAATTGCCCCTTCTCATCTTCGTGGTACACTGGTTTCCTGTAACCAGTTTGCGATTATATTCGGTATGCTGATCGTATATTTTGTAAATTACCTTATTTTGGGCGACCATCAGCAGCCGATTCTGATCAAGGACAGTCTTACCGGAGCTTTCACAGTCAGCTCACAGTCCGATATGTGGACTGTTTATGAAGGATGGCGCTATATGTTCGTATCCGAAGCATTCCCTGCTGCCATATTCGGTTTCCTTCTCTTCTTCGTACCCAAGACACCACGTTATCTGGTTATGAAAGGCGAACATGAGCAGGCTTTCAAGATACTTGAGAAAGTAAACGGTACAAACAGAGCCAGAGTTATTCTGGATGAAATCAAGGCCACTTCAACAGAAAAGACAGAACGTTTGCTTACTTATGGTCTTGGTGTGATTGTAATTGGTGTGATGTTGTCTGTATTCCAGCAAGCCATCGGTATTAATGCTGTGTTATATTACGCTCCGCGTATTTTCGAAAATGCAGGAGCTGAAGGTGGCGGTATGATGCAGACCGTTATTATGGGAATAGTCAATATCATCTTTACTTTAGTGGCCATCTTTACAGTTGACCGTTACGGAAGAAAGCCTTTGCTCGTTATCGGTTCTGTCGGAATGGCAGTAGGCGCCTTTGCTGTAGCCTTGTGTGATCAGTTTGGCATCAAGGGGTTATTGCCGGTATTGTCTGTTATCGTTTATGCAGCATTCTTCATGATGTCATGGGGGCCGATCTGCTGGGTTCTGATTGCTGAGATTTTCCCGAATACTATCAGAGGCAAGGCTGTTGCCATTGCAGTCGCTTTCCAGTGGATTTTCAATTACCTCGTTTCATCCACTTTCCCGGCACTTTACGATTTCAGTCCGATGTTTGCCTATAGTATATATGGTATTATATGTGTGCTTGCAGCAGGTTTTGTATGGCGTTTTGTGCCCGAAACCAAAGGCAAGACATTGGAAGATATGACTGCTTTATGGCAGAAGAAAAAATAGGTAACAGTACCAAACATAAAAAAGGAAGATCCGGCTGCAAAGTGTCCGGATCTTCCTTTTTTTATTTCTAGTTTTCAATAATCCTGAATCGTGCGAATCTCAGCAGTAATTGCTTGGTTCCAATATTCTGGAATTCTACTGTTGCTTTTGTATTTTCTCCGCTACCTTCCAGGTTAACAATTTTTCCTATTCCAAAGCGTTCATGCTCAATCATCATGCCGTTGCTTACGGTTCTGCCGTCAGCAGTATGGGTTGTGACAACGGATGATGCCGGCTTTCTGACTTGATTCTCTGCATTCGCAGGCTGCACTGTTTTCTTTTGAAGCGGTTTTAAACCCGAAATCCGCGTAACAGGCTTGACCGGTCTGCCGCTTGATTCGAAATCATTGGCCGACTGACGGAAACTGACAGGTCTTGAATAACTTTCACGTTCTGTGAAACTGCTGCTTCTTATTCCCATTTCCTTTTGTTCCATTACGATATATTCAGGATCTATGTCATTTAAGAATCTGCTGGGATTACCAAATTCCATTTTACCGAAACGGAAACGACTTCTGGCAAAACTCAGATAGCAATACTTTTTGGCTCTGGTTACTGCCACATAAAACAATCTGCGTTCTTCTTCCAATGCTGCAGTCGAACCTCCTACCATCTGGTTCGGGAAAAGATTGTCTTCCATTCCTACTATAAACACCAGGTCAAATTCCAGACCCTTGGCTGCATGAACGGTCATCAGTGTCACTTTACTTTCGCTGTCACTGTCATCTTCGTCCTGATCACTGAGAAGAGAAACTTCCTGTAGGAAATTGGACAGAAACATTTCGTTACCTTCTTCCTGTCTCAAATCAACAAACTGTCTGACGCCATTGATCAATTCCTGCACATTTTCCTGTCTGCTCAAATTTTCCGGAGTGCGATCCTGATAGATATCATTGATAATTCCGCTTTTCTGTACAATCTCAAGAGCCAGGCTTGCAGCGTCTTCTTTTGACGCCCTTTCTGTAAATTGTGCAATCAGGTCAATAAATGCCTGTAACTTGTTGCGGGTGCCTTTTTGCAGATTCAGGCCGTGCTCTTCCGGATGACATGCCACTTCCCATAGGCTTACGCCATCTGTCATGGCTGCATTGCTGATTTTGCCTACCGTCGTATCCCCTATCCCTCTGGCCGGATAATTGACAATCCGTTTAAAGGCTTCTTCATCATTGGGATTGACAATCAGCCTGAAGTAAGCAATCACATCTTTGACCTCCTTTCGCTGATAGAACGACAATCCACCATATATACGGTAAGGAATTCCATGTTTTCTCATGGCTTCCTCAAAAGTTCGGCTTTGGGCATTTGTGCGGTAAAGCACCGCGATATTCTCATAGGGAATATTTTGTTTACGATGCAGGAGCGACATTTTGTTGACCACTATTTCCGCTTCTTCAACGTCACTGTATGCAGCACAGAGATGCAACGGTTCCCCTTTGTCATTACGGCTGAATACATCCTTGTGGATCTGCCTGCTGTTGTGGTGAATCAGACTGTTGGCAGCTTCCACAATCATTTGCGTAGAGCGATAATTCTGTTCAAGTTTGACAATTTTAGCATTTGTATATTGTTTCGTGAAATTCAGAATATTGTCAATCTTAGCACCACGGAAACTGTAAATACTCTGCGCGTCATCTCCAACCACGCACACCCGTTGTTTCTCTTTTGTGAGCAGCCAGACAATCTGATGTTGGGCAAAATTGGTATCCTGATACTCGTCTACAAGAACAAACTCAAATCGTTCGGCATATTTTCTGCATATTTCAGGATGCTCTTTAAAGAGAATGTAAGTATATAATAACAGATCGTCAAAATCCATGGCATCTGCCTGTCTGCATCTGAGCATGTAGCGGCGGTATATCTCACCTGTCATGGGTATCCGTGCTTCTTCGTCAGCTTTTCTGGCTTCTGCACTGGCCATATACGCAGACGGCAACACCAAATGGTTCTTGGCATTTGAAATGTGTGAAGCCACTACTGCCGGCTTATATGTCTTGTCATCTAACATCATATCTTTCACTACACTTTTGACCAAACTACGGGAATCGGCCTGGTCATAAATAGTGAAATGCGGTGTAAATCCCAACAGTTCGGCTTCTGTACGCAGAATTCTTGAAAAAATAGAATGGAATGTTCCCATCCATAGACGGCTGGCGCTGTTGATACCAACCTGTTCGGCTATTCTGCCTTGCATCTCCCTGGCTGCTTTATTGGTAAAAGTCAGCGCCAGAATATGCCACGGCTCGACGCCCTGTTCTAACAAATAGGCTATCTTGTATGTCAGCACACGAGTCTTGCCTGATCCTGCACCGGCAATAACCAACAAAGGACCATCATTATAATAGACTGCTTCGCGCTGTTCTTCATTGAGTTCTGTGGAAAATGGTTGGTCGTTCATAATTATGGCTTATTATATATGACTTTACTGCTGCGTTATCCTCACAGGACAACGCAGCAGTAAAAAATAGGTTTTAGGAATTCACCCAGTCACTGTATTTCGGTTTTATTTCTGCAAATGGTGACATAAGTAAATTTGTCATGCAAATATAGGGATAAATTGCTTTTTATCCAAAAATAAAATAGAGCAAGCCCGACCGATCATAGCACTCTGCCTACCGTGTATTGAAAAGTTTCCCAAAACAACGCTCCTGTCAGATATATGATGATCCAGATGGCGTAACGCTGTATTCCCCAATAGAAAATCTCGAAAGTCTCATGGAAATTTCTCAATCGGTTACTTAAACTTCCGTATAAAAGTGCTGTTACATGTCCGCCGAATACCAGTGCAGGAAACAGCCCGGCCAGGAATGGCGATGGAAACAGTGTCCCTGTCACGCTCAACAATGCAGCATAAGGTGAAAATACCAATGAAAACAAACAGGCCAGATACAGGAAGAAAAAAAGTCCCGAACTGATCAAGGCCACTCTCTGCCGGTAAGCAAGCTGACCGTTTTCCTTATCCCAGTGCAGCATTCTGTTGATGGCTTCCCACAGTCCCGAACGCGAGACAGCGCCGAGACATGACAAACCCAATATCAGATAAACAAGCCATGGCGAACTGATGATGTCGGCTACATTCAGGAACAGCCATCTCAAGCCCTCTGATGACAGTAGTGTATGCATCTTCATGCCTGCCGCATTGGCCAGCCATGACATGAAAACAAGTACCACAAACATGATCAGCAGAGCTACAAGCACATAAGTAGGCCATACTATCTGCAACGGTATTTTATCTGATTTATTCATCGTCAGGTTCCAAATGATCAATGTCAAGAATGCGAAGCTGCAATGCACGTACTACCAGACGTGTCGCATTGATTCCACCATTCTCAGAATCTGTAAATAATCTGTTAATCAAGTCATTTTGTCTCTTTTCCAGACTTTTCACGCCAAAAGGCATACCTCTCAGCTTGGAGATCATTTCCTTGGTATATCCCAGGGCCAGATGACGCAGGAACCGTTCATCGTATTCGTCTATCTCATAATGCAGCAAAGCCTCCTGACGCTTGGACTCAATAAGAACAGCCTGGGAGAATCTGGCTATGATTTTCTCCATAATGGGCTGATTGAAAACCAGTGTTCTGCCTTCCATCACGGCTCTTACATCATTTCTGGTAAGCAGTTCGCCCGTTTTCAGGATGATGCCGTCTGCCCCTGCTTTCAGCACATCCACCCATAATTTTTCATTTAATATTTCACCGGTGAAAATCAGGATATGTAATGAAGGATACTGGCGGCGAACCTTTCGGCAGATTTCCACTCCGATGGTTGTTGACCCGCCTAGTCCGAGATCCAACAACAGAAGGTCGGGCACCTGAATTTTAATCAGTTTCCAGAAGTCGGCTTCATTCATGGCCGTTCCTATTATTTCAGCTTCAGGAATGTCAGTTCTGAAGATTTCTTCAGTACCTTTCATTTCCAGCTTGACATCTTCTACAATAATGACTTTAAATGGTTTTATCATATTTCTTTTCTGATTGAGGGATCGTGAACCAGATGCAGGTACCACGCTCCGGTATTGTTTCCATATTTATTCTGCATCCACAATAATTGTTTAGTTTATCGTGCATGCGTATAATTTCCTTGCAGATCAATAAGGCATAGTTGCCTTGTTCGGAATCAAACAGTTCCGACAGTTCAGTTTGTCTGTATAATTCAATAGACAAATATAATGAAAATTTAACAAATCCATCTTCTGATACTGCTGAAAGTTTCATTCCGACGGAATGCTCATCCTTTGGCAAGCGGCTTAAACAGTCCATGGTAATGTTCTCAAGCAGATAATCCGCCAGTACTTCATCAGAATTGACAGAAAGTCCGGTTAATGTTGTTTCTGTTTCAAGCAGAACAGGAAGTTTCTTTCTGGCAATGTATTTTTGGGTCCTTTTCAGCCAACGTTCTGTCAACCTGTCCACATTCACATCCGTGAATTTGAAATAAATGAAAGAAAGCTGCCTTTCAAGCTGGCTGGCCAGCAACATGTAGATTTCCTTGTAATATTCTGCCAGTTCATTCAGCGTACCTATCTTGTTCATTGCCCCCTCCGTAGAATCGGTTTCTCTGATGCGTTTTACGATTTGCTTGATCCTGCTCGGATAGTACATCGCTTCATGTTTAATGGTAGAAAGACAGTTGTCCATGATCTGGTTCTGAATCCTCAGACGGGTTTCTTCGTATAACGCACGTTGCTTTTCATCATTTTCCATTTCAAGCATCTCCCATTGGTAGCCATGTTTCACGATAACTTCATATACCATAATGGCAAGATAACTTACTACAAACTCTTCAAAGATCACCTCGGTCCTTGATTGCTGATACTTACCATAATTAATAGCCAGACTGCCGACACAGACCATCTCATCCGTATTCTTATGGAAGAGCAGAGGATAAACCTTGGTATTAATCATTTCGTCATAAAAGGCGGTTCTGTTACGATACACGTTCCGCATCAAGGTCTTTGTCAGTTCCAGTCGCTGGATGGTTCCTTCCTGATAAATACCGATACACTCTTCGTTTTCTTTGTAGAGCAATAAGGCCACACCTTCTATCTCATGAATTTCATTAATACCTTTTCTGACCGTTTCCAGCCATTCCTTAATCAGCAAGTCAATTTGAGTCTGACGGTTATAATGATCGGCCGACTCAAATATGCTCCGGTTGATATCCAAAACCTGCATGACATTGAATCTGAACATCATGCGTCGTCTGAAATAGATAATGTAGATCAAAATAACCAGAATCAGGATGGTGATAAGCATTAGAACCACTCCTATGTTCATGTTTTTCTGCATCCGGATGGCATTGATCAGATCAGCCTCCAACTGGTAGTTCTGGCTGTTCAGCCTGTACATGTAAGTGTATTGTATATTATTATATGTATACAAATCCCACAGATGCAAGGCCAAGGCCGCAACGGCCACCTCATTCCGCAATGCCATGATCAGATTGTAATCTGCCTTGACACCGGCATTCCACCATTCACGCTCACCAGATCCGTTGTCGGACAGATTAAGCCTTTTGTTCCGGCAAGACGGCGGCAAACTTTCTTTGTAATATTCGTTGATGCAATTAAAGGCAGAATCTGCATATTCAATAGCCTTGTCATGTTCACCCTCTATATTCGAGAAATAAACAGAATCAGCCAGCTGGATTGCCTTGTTTAGCAAGGCGTCATCATGTTTGTGTTCTCCGGCAAAGGATCTGTTTCCGCCGCCCAGCAGCAACAGGAAGACAAGCATCTTTAAAATGTGATCGCCTTTAGGAAGTCTGAAAAAGAAACGGCTTCCCTTGCCTTTTTGACTTTGGATATCGAAGCTGCAGACTTCAAATATTTTATTCAGCTTCTTATATTTCTCTATGATCCCCTTACAGTTCATCAGGCCGAATCCATGTCCCTTTTCTTTTTGTATCTGCCCATCCTTTTCGCCTATAAGGCTGGCATCATAGATTTTGGAGGACAAGATCAGGGATCTCTCATCTTCTGTCAGTCCGCATCCCGTATCGGTTACAGAGATTTCTACAGCCGCCCCCTCTTCGTGCGCTTCAATGATGACTTGTCCGCCAGATGGCGTGAATTTCCGTGCATTATCCGCCAAGGTATTGATCATGAAAAGTGTCAGAGCCTTATCGGCTTTAACCCAGCATGCGGTAGGCCGTATCTGAAGTTCTATATTCTTTTGTGCAAAATTATAGTTACCCTTTTTGATAATATCAAACAACTGTTGCAATGAGAAGGTTTCGATAGCCAGATTGACCTCACCCCGGTGCATCTGTATCCACTGGGTAAGGACATCATTACAGGCATTGATCTTGTCTGTTATTTCTTCTATATAAGCCAGTCGCTGCGGCAGATTGTTACTGTCTTTCTGAATTCTGTGTACCTCGTTCAATATGCGGTCCACGTAAGGCATAATACTGTTGACGAGAGTCACTTTTGCTCTTTTGGAGATATTCTTCCTTTTGTTGTCCTCTATCCTGTATTCACTCAGAAGGCGGTCTTCCCTGATCTGCTCCATGTCGTCACTGATTTCAGCAGTCAGCGTGCGGTTCTTTTCTATCCAGTCCGTATAAGGCAAAAGCATGGCCTGCATGATTTTTTTCTCACGTTTCATCCAGGGATAGTCGCTGATAACCTCTTCCAGACGCTGTTCCGGCGACATTTCAGGCATCTTGCTGAACCAGTCATGCAGGGAGTTCAACAGTTTGATGCGGATATTGTTTCTTTTTTTCCAAAGTCGGGTAAAAAGAAAGAGAGAGATCCAGGCCACCGTCATGATGACTGTCACCACCAGCATGATAGTCATCAGTAGACTGTTATTCTGCTTCTGATGTTCGTATTTGCTTTCCAGAGACTTATCCTGACGGGCTATTTCAAGCAAATCCAGATAAAGATTTCTGTTATAGTCTGATTTTTGTTTATCATCCAATGCACTGAAGGTCGCACTCAGGCGTTCACGCAAGGCCGCCAGCATAATAGGCAGGGTCTTTATGTGTGGATTGGCAATCCATTTCATTTCTACGGCAACCGAATCATTGCTGTACAAAGACAAAAACGGCCCCGGGTCATCAGGGTAGCACTGGCGGTGATGCAGATTGATGTAAGAAAGTGAAGTTTCAAAAGCATCCAGAGCCAGTCCGTATTCACCACGGTTGAACCGTACGCAACCCAAAGCATGATAGGTATGTCCTGTGAGCAGAATGCAATTGTAGATTTTAGACTGTTTAAGACTTTCGTCCACCAAAGCCAGAATCAGAGCCTTGTTCCTTTTGCCTTCCTGTTCCGTTTCATCATCATCATTGACGTAGGCATTTTCCAGATAAGTAATGACGTGAGGCCTCTCTCTTTTGATTAGAGTAAAATTATAGTCATTGTCCAGCATGGTAGCCAGAGCCTGCAGGCTTCTGGTTTCGAAGAATACATAATGATATTGCAGTGAAGTCTGATGAGCAATCATCAGATAATCAAAACTTTTCAGTATCCGTTCGTCATACGTCAGCCCTTCAAACAGACGGCCTAGTCCACGCAGATAGCAATAGTATATCCATTGTATGAGATCACTCCGCACATCGCCTTCTTCAGAAATGAGATTGATTTCATTGATTGCCTGGCTGGTTTGCATCAGAAAATAATAGTTTGATGCCGCAGTCAGATGAAATTCAATCTGTGCATAAGCAAAATTCTTCTTGTTCCGTTCGTCAAGTGTACCGTATTCTTCCGTAATGCGTTTCATACGCTGTAACGCCTTGTTGTAATAATCAAAGAACAGACGGTTTTCTGACGTCTGCTGACACAGTTTCATCATATTGACTTCACTGATAAGCAGCTGTATCTGGTTCTTGGTCGTTTCCTGTATGGTGCGATAGTATTTGTACCCTTCCTCATAGTTCATTCTGTGATAGCTGACATACATCAGATTGTTCAGTGCCTCACACAGACCGGTATTGTAATCCTGAGCATATTTTACGGCTTTATGTGCATAGACGGAAGCACTGTCCAGCTGGCGGTAACAATAATCATAAGACAAATCATTAAGGGAATCAACCAGTTGTCTTTTTCTGCCTCTCATCTGTGAGGCATGGTCATAGGTACACAGAGCCCACCCAGCAATGCAAAGCAGGATCACCACACATGCCGCGAGCATATTTCTTTTAAAGGCATGCTGAGATATTGAGGAAAAAATGTGCCGTCGTTTCAAGGTAAACTATCCCTTTATCCCCTAACAGGACTATTTTTCAAAGTATTTTAAATTTAACGGTTATTTATTATTCTGCAGCCCGCATACCATACGGGCTGCAGAATGATATGCAGTATTAATTACGACAAGCCTTCTATTTGTCCGTTGACCAGATCAATCCGTTCAGCCTGAGGTGATTTGGGGAGTCCAGGCATTCGCATGATATCACCGGCAATCAGCACAATCATTTCCGCGCCACAATTGATGACGATATCGCGGATATTTACCGTAAATCCCTTAGGCGCTCCGTATGCATGTGCGTCTGCAGAGAATGAATATTGTGTTTTTGCCACGCAGATAGGGAAATGAGCCACTCCCAGTTCCTTGATTCGTTCCAGCATCTTTCTGGCTGCAGGAGCAAAGGTGACGCCATCAGCTCCATATACCTGGCGGGCTACTTTTTCTGCCTTGACTTCCACGCTGTCTTCATCATCATAGCTGAATTTCAATGGAGCGGACGGTTTTTCTTCAATGGTTTTCACAACCAGTGCAGCCAGTTCTTCTGCACCCCGGCCACCTTCACCATAAGCCGTATTCACGGCAAATCCTACGCCCATTTCTTCACAATGCCGACGGCAGAGTTCAATTTCCTCATCCGTATCGGTAGCATAACGGTTGAAGCAGACGATCACAGTCTGACCGAAATTCTGCATATTATGAATATGGCGGTCCAGGTTTTCAAATCCTTTGACCAATCCCTCATTATTGGGTTGGCGAATTCCTTCAAGAGGTACTCCCCCGTGCATTTTCAGTCCTTGCGTGGTAGCAACCAATACGGTCAGTTTCGGGTTAAGTCCGGCTTTCCGGCACTTGATATTGAAGAACTTTTCTGCTCCAAGATCTGCACCGAATCCGGCTTCCGTCACCACGTAGTCGGCATACGACATGGCCAGTCTGGTCGCCAGGATGGAATTACATCCGTGGGCGATATTGGCAAACGGTCCGCCATGCACAATTGCAGGCGTATTTTCGGTCGTCTGCACAAGATTGGGATGCAACGCATCCTTCAACAAGACGCAGATAGCTCCGGCTACACCCATGTCCTTGACTCTGAAAGGACGGCCGTCGATGGTTGTACCCAACAGGATATTTTCGATACGGCGGCGCAAATCAGCTTCGTTGCGTGACAGACAGAGAATAGCCATAATTTCTGATGCCGGAGTGATATCGAAACCGCTTTCAGCAGTTACGCCGTTAGTCCGTGCACCGAGGCCGGTAACGATGTATCGCAGGTTACGGTCATTGACGTCAAGCACACGTTTCCACAGTACTTCCTTCATGGCAAAACCTTCATCGCGGTGCTGGTATATATAGTTGTCGAGCAAAGCGGCTATCATGTTGTGGGCAGAAGTGATGGCATGAAAGTCGCCTGTAAAATGCAGGTTGATCTTCTCCATCGGCAGGATCTGCGCATAGCCGCCACCTGCCGCCCCGCCTTTCAGTCCGAAACAGGGACCAAGTGAAGGTTCGCGTAATGCCACGATATTTTTTTTGTGCAGACGGCTCAGTCCCAATGCCAGACCTATGGATACCGTGGTTTTACCGATACCGGCCTTCGTTGGCGTAATGGCTGTAACCAGAATCAGGTTACTTTGGCTCACCTTGTCTTCATCTATCAGGCTTTCCGGTATTTTGGCCACATATTTGCCATAATGTTCCAAATGCTCCTTGGGAATATTGACCTGATCTGCAATCTGTTCAACAGGCAATAAAGTACATTCGCGCGCTATTTCAATATCACTTTTCATTGTTTTCGTTTTGAGTAATAGTTTTAATTAAACAAATATAGGCATTTTTTCTGAGAAACGGCTTATCTTCTCATTTTATTGTTACAGCCGCTGTCAGGCTTTATATCGTTCTTTCCATAAAAGTATCATCCTTTCCTGCAGTTTGTTTTCCGCAGCATTGGGTTGTGCATGCCAGATGCGCCTGTCGACAAGTTCGTCCGGAAGAAACTGTTGTTCTACGAAATGTCCTTCATAGTCATGCGCATATTTATACCCCTTATGATATCCCAGTTCTTCCATCAGTTTGGTCGGTGCATTGCGCAGATGGAGCGGAACCGGCAGATTGCCGGTCTGGCGTACCAGCTGGAGAGCATCATTGATGCCCATATAAGCCGAATTGCTTTTGGCACTGGTTGCCAGATAGACCGTTGCTTCAGCCAGCGGAATCCGGCCTTCAGGCCAGCCTATCTTCATGACGGCATCAAAAGCCGCATTGGCCAGCAGAAGGGCGTTGGGATTGGCCAGTCCGATATCCTCACTTGCCGAAATAACGAGTCGGCGAGCTATGAAAGCCGGATCTTCGCCACCTTCAATCATACGGGCCAGCCAATAAAGCGCAGCATCAGGATCACTTCCGCGTATACTTTTGATAAAGGCAGAAATAATATCATAATGCATTTCTCCCCCTTTATCGTAAGCCAGAGGATTTTCCTGAAGACGTTCTGCCACGATCTTGTCCGTAATGACCACATGATCTGTTCCGTCTGCTTCGACAACCAGTTCAAGGATGTTGAGCAATTTGCGGGCATCACCTCCGCTGTAACGCAGCATGGCGTCTGTTTCTACGAATTCTATCTGTTTTTCTTTCAGGAACACATCACGTTCGACCGCATGATGCAGTAGCTCCAGAAGATCATCCTTGGTCAGGCTCTTGAGAACATAGAGCTGGCAACGCGACAGCAACGGACGGATCACTTCAAACGAGGGATTCTCGGTCGTCGCGCCAATCAGCGTCACAACCCCCTGCTCCACGGCTCCAAGCAACGAATCCTGCTGCGACTTGCTGAAACGGTGTATCTCGTCGATGAACAGGATGGGACTGGCCTGGCTGAAAAAACGGTTGTTACGTGCTTTCTCAATGACCTCACGCACATCTTTCACGCCGCTTGTCACGGCACTCAAGGTGTAAAACGGAGTCTCCAGCTTGTGGGCGATAATCTGCGCCAGAGTGGTTTTTCCCACTCCCGGAGGTCCCCACAGGATAAAGGATGAAATCCGTCCGGAATCAATCATCCGGCGCAACACGGCACCCTCACCGACCAGATGTTTCTGACCGATATAATCGTCCAATGTTTTCGGGCGAAGTCGTTCTGCCAAAGGAGCTGTCATATTTCTCTTTATATATGAATATAAGTTTAAAAATCAAATTGCAAGGCTATTCTGACACCGTTTTTCTGCACGTAAGGCAGGTCAAGATAGTTCAGACGCCGTACATAGTCTATACGCAATACCTTGAATATATTATGAATGCCCACGTTGACTTCCATATAGGGTGTGTCGCCCATCATGAAGCTGGTGGTCTGTCCGTCACGTGACGGGAATTCATACAGATCGGTTGCACCGGCATGCAAATAAGGATTATTTTTGGATGTCAGCGTACCGTACAGAGTCTTGAAGCCGATCACTTCGCGCCATTTAAGCCTTTTCAACAACGGAATACGGTTGAACAACTTGCCGTTCAGGTCCCACTGGAGATCCAGCGACACGAAGCGGTCATTCATAAACTCCATGTTGTTGATCATACTGAATGTATTTTTGGTGATAATATAGGAGTTGTTGGCCGCCGGAGTGATCAGCAAAGGGAATGGCACTCTGTTCCACTGTGCGCCGGCTCTGCCATACACATCGATGCGTCCGAACGAATTGAGCCAGAACCGTTTGTAAACCGAAAATTCCGTATAATTGGATTCATAGTCACCGCCCAGCAGTCCTTTGAATCCCGTTGTATGCATTAAGGTGAATATCGGTGCATTGTTATTGACCGGATGCCGGCGCTGTTTGGTCGTGACAAAAGCTTCACCAGGCGCATAGCGCAGAGTAAGTGTCGCCTCACTTTGGGTCAGTTCGGTCACGTTCTCTCCTGATAAAGTCCGGTAGAAAAGCGAACCGGTAGGATTTTGCGTCATGTAGCGCAAACGCGTGGAAATACTGAAATGGTTGTCGAATTCGTAATCATACATCACATTATACTGACGGAAGTAAATCATCTGGTCTACCGTCTGAGTCTTCATCGATACGAATACATTATCCTTGTCACGCGGCAACAGGGCGTCTGATGGCGCCATAACGTCATAACGCGTAGACACCGACAGGGCATTGCGCGGAAATTCATCCGCAGAATAGCGCTTTTTGAGAAAAGAGTACTCAACCTTGCCCTCGTATTTGAATTTCTGGTCACGCACACCATAGGCCAGATAACCGCTCAGGAAAAGATGCGGGTTGAAGTTGGCAGTCGTCTGCGCACTGGCACGGAAACGGATCTTGTCTATAAAGTTTGAAGAGACAACCGTATTGACCGGTCCGAAATCCACATAATTCTTTTTTCCGTCTGGCGAGGTTTCCACATAGTTCTCCACCAATGCCCTTACGATCCAGATCATCCAGCCGAATCCGCGGGTCTTGCGCACATCCTTCATGAGTTGCGGCATGGCAGCTTCGGAACGGGTCAGACTTTCGGTACGGTGCTGAGCCCAGAATGTTTCATCATCCGTTTCAGCACTTCCTTCCCGCCTGACTTCACGCTCCTTGAATGCAGTCTCCGGAATGGGCGAGAAATCAAATCCGGAATAGGTCGTAGAGCGCTTGATCATCATATTATGGTATTTTTTCAGTGCACCGAGCTCAACCAGCATATTGTCCTTAACCAGGATGCGCTGCCCGTTGGAAAGCGTTTCGAACTCCTGTTCCACAACCATATTGCTGATAAAGTTCACACCTGATTTGACCGGCAGATTCAATATACATTTTTTTACGCGGTAAGTACTGTCATCCATGATCCACAACCGTCCGGAGAAACCGAAATCCTGCGGGTTCTGAGGTACGAAGCTGACTTCGATGCAACGGTCGCGGTCCACCTCCAGCGTATCCATGATATAATACTGATAGAATGCAATGGCTCCGGTTTCCGAAAGCGGACTGGTGAAAGGACGCTCCAGCAGATAGATAGAGTTATCATATACATTGACATCCGTGAAAAAACGCTGTAACACGACAGTGGCTATATCACCTGTCGTAAACAGATCGTTGAAACCTTCCGAGCGGGTTCCCCTTATATAATCGCGTTCTTTTTGCGGATTCTTGCGGTAAATGTGTTCGGAGGCTGTTTCATTATAAGTTACCGGCAAAATCAGATTCTGTGTTTGCGGACAGAACTCAACCTGATTGACCAATAGCGGGAATTTCCGCAAGAAACCGCTGTCCAGAAACTCCTGCGTGATATTATTGAAGGCAAATGTGATTTTCTGATATTTGGAATACCGATAGAAATCGTTGTCTTTCAGGTCACTTTTTGATTTGGCTGCAATGACTTTCCGCATCAGATCTACAGCCGGATTATTCTTGCGTTTGTATCTTTTCTTTTTTGATCTGACCACGATTTCGTTCAGCTGCCTGTCGTGGGGCTCCAGTTTCACGTGGATACGCATTCTGCTGTGTTTCGGCACATACGCCGCATGGGTTCTGTATCCCATGTAGGAGAAGACCAATGAATCGTTTTTCGAATTCCATGCAGGAAGTTCGTAATGACCTTTGTCGTCTGTCGTTGTGCCCAGTGTTCTTTCCCCCTTAAAGTAAACATTGACGTATGGCAGAGGATCACCTGTTTCTGCATCTGTCACCTGTCCGCTGACTTGAGCCCGCAATGAAACCGGCCCCCAAAAGGAAAAAAGACAGATTATCCACAGGATTTTATCAAATAGCTTATATGACATTACTTATTAGGTATAACGATTGAATTGCAAAAATAGTCAATCGTCATCATCTGACCTTATTGTTTGAGTAAATTTAATGAATTTCTTTAATTTCCGGCTGCAATTTCACAATAACATCCTATTTTATACAATTTAAAGCACCACAATGAAGGTTTCTGGCCGGTGAGATTTTTCATGATAGCCGGACGCCACACACGATATAAGCCTTTCACCACCCCGGTGGCATGAAACTTTTGAAGCTTGTTGTAAAGGGTGAGTACGCCCGAATAGCCTTCCAGTTCACTCCGGTGCAGGTATAGCGTATGAAGAGATCTTTTCATTTTGGCCAGATATTTTTCATTTGGCTCGATATCACCGTTCATAAGCGGATTGTCGATATGCCGGATGGGGATACCGGCAGCTTTGAGTTCCTTGCCAAGCAGGGTGTCCTCGAAGCCATAATCCACAATTGATTCATCAAACGGATGCTGATCCAATATGTCTTTGGCTATCATGAAATTGAAACTTCGGAATTCGCCATAAGGATTTTGCCGGCGTTTTTCTGCTGTAAAACGTTTCTCCGCCTGTTTTTCGTAGGTATAACGAAGCGAAACGGACGGATCAGGCAAGCGGTCGGGATGGACAATCCCTCCGCAGACCACCTTGTCATCTGGAATACAGGCCACATAATCTTTCAGAAAATCATCGCGCACCACCACCCCGTCGCAATCCATAAACAGCAGATAGCCGTATTGCGCCTCTGATGCCAAAATATTGCGGATGCGCGATCTGCCTACATTTTCCGGTAATTCAATATAGCGGCAATTCGGTCGTTCGTTAATCACTCTGTTCCGTTGTCTGAAGGATTCTTCCGAAGCATCATCAGCCACCAAGATTTCATAGTTTATGTTCAGCCTTACGGCCTGTTTGTCCAATGCAGCCACAAGTTCCGAACAATCATAATTATATACAGGTATCAATATAGACAACATGTAATCTACGTTTTAAGTATTTATCACCTACTCATGCAAAGATACAAAACAAAAGTGGTCTGCTAAAGAAATTTGCAGCCGGTTTATGGATAAAAAGGTGAAGCATGAAACATTCACCTTTCCCCTTCACCTTTCTGCCCTCAAAAGTGGGTCCCAGGAGTTACCCATAATTCTGTTTTTTGCAAAATGGCCTTCACTGCTTCACGAACCTTATAACATATTGATAATCAAGTATATATAAGTGAAATATACCGTTACACCTCCTTCACAGTCCATGCACTATAAATTTTCAAGGCACTTTTCGGAAAAAGTAAGCTTTACTTTAAAAAAAGTAAGCTTTAGTTTTTTCAAAGTAAAGCTTACTTTTTTGGAAATGTAAAACAAAATGAAAAATTGATTTTTTTATGAATTTCTGATATCAGGGAGAAGGTGAAGGAGGCGTGAAGGACTTGTGAAGGAGATGGTTCACCATTGAAGGCCTTATAAATAAAGGTCTGTGAATAGGTGAAGCACTTTTTCTCCAAACAGATGGGATATGTCCATGCTACAATCTGATAGCAGACTTTGCTGTCTTGTCTTTTTATATGTCAATTTTTTATATAGAAAAAAATAATATGTAAAGCAACAGGAATCTGTCGATTCTGTCATTGAGTGAAAGGCAGATAGCAAAGAATGATTATGAAACAGTTGGAAAAAAGATCATAATATCATACACAAAAGTTTTCTATAAAAACCAAGTAAGACATACAAATCCAGTTATATTATCTTTTAAACAGAATTAATTCCGTCAAATTATTTTGTAAAATTAAATAAAACATATAAATTTACAACACAAATCTATACACAAAAACATATTCTTAAAATATACGTTTTAGAACGTAAATTTTATCTTGAATCATTGATTTGAGCTGATGATAAAGGAAATTATTATGAACTGACGGCACATCATATCTAAATCATTTTAAAAAATGAAAATCATATCAATAAGAAAAGCGATATTTACATTGCTTTGTTTGGCTACAGTCATCCAGGCATTTGCAGACGGTTCATTCTCTGAGAATGGATTCAATTACACCATAATGAAAAAAGACAGCAGCTCGCTCTTATTGACAAGCTATGAGCCTGTTCCAGGAACTGATTATGCGCAACCCCTTCACATCCCTTCATCTGTCACACATGAGGGAAAAACTTATTCCGTAAAAAGAATTGAAACGAGAGCTTTCATGGGTATAACTGAAATCCAATCAATTGTGATAGACGAGGGAGTTGAAAATATAGGTGATTATGTCTTTGAATGTTGTACCAATTTGAGATCAATATACATACCGGCCTCCGTAAGAAGCATAGGTACGGGGCTCTTTGGCAGCTGTTATAATCTCACATCAATTAAAGTGGATGAGAAAAACGAATATTGCGATTCACGCGACGGATCAAATGCCATCATACTGTCAGGCTTTGACGAACTTGCAGTCGCTTGTTCCGCCACAAAGATTCCTGCTTCCGTAAAAACACTTGGTAACTTTTCTTTCTATCATTGCAACGTGATGGAACAACTGGTTATTCCGGAGGGAGTGGAGACCATTGGCCACGACGTGTTTTTCGAATGCAGTGGTCTTAAGTCAATCAGCCTTCCTGAGTCATTGACAGAAATTGGAGTAAATGCATTTCACGGTTGTACCTCCCTAACATCAATCTACATTCCAAAGAATGTCACAAAGATTAGAGAGGAGAATATATTTCGGGGATGCAACAACCTTGTTTCCATTGTGGTAGACAAGTCTAATCCAAATTATGATTCACGCTCCAACTGCAATGGCATTGTAAGGAAATCCGATTCCGCCTTGATTGCCGCATGCCGTTCAACAACAATCGGAAATGATATAAGCACAGTGGAAGATTACTGCTTTGAGGACATCGCTATCCATTCAGTCAATATTCCAAAGAATGTCACAAGCCTTTCTGCAAGATCATTTTCAGGATGTTGTGAGATAGATGAGATCAATGTGTCTGAAGACAATCCGAATTACTCATCGCCCAAGGGTTCCAATGCACTGTTGAGCAAGGATGGAAAGACACTTGTGATGGGATGCCGTACAACAATAATACCAGAAAGTGTGGACACAATCGGAGATTATGCTTTTTGGGGCAGATACTCAAATCTTGTCCTCCGTATACCTGAGAACATAAAAACAATAGGATGGGATGCATTTGGCGGATGTAATTTCATCCTTGAAGTAATATTGCCAAAAACATTGCAATACATTGGTTGCTTTGCTTTCCAAGACTGCTTCAATCTTTCCGTGGTACAGTTATCAGCACCAGTTTCTTTGAATGATTGCACCTTCTCAAATTGTTATCGTCTTTCAACAGTAAGCCTGCCGGAAGGTTTGAAAAGGATCGGAAGAGAAGTGTTTTCGAATTGTAAGAGCTTGAAACGTATCCACATTCCATCATCTGTCACGAGTATAGATGAATCCGCCTTTGAAAATACGCCTATATCAGAAAAAATGATGAAACATTGAAGACAGCTGGTTTGATTGTACTGTAAAAGAGGCATTATATTCTATCGTCCTGACATCCGGGAAGTTTGTCATCCTTTCGGACTCAAGAACGGCTATACTTTCTTCCATAGCGGGAATTGTGGTCACACTTATCATGTAACTGAAATGTCCGGCTGTCGCGCCGAGCTCTTTTTTCCCTGCAAATCCCAAAAAGTAGAGCACGATTGGCGGACATCGTTTTTCAAAGACAAATAAAATTAGGGCTTATGCCCTATTTTTATTCAATTATTTTTTTCCATTCCATCGAATCTCATTATATTTGTTTCTTAACGGTTTCAGGACATGGGTAGGCTTACTCCGGTAACGTACCGCGCTTCTGCAACCGTCATTTTTAATCAATTATGAGCAAACACGAAAAATGAAGATTCTCTTAATAGGCGAATATAGCAATGTCCACTGGACACTGGCACAGGGATTGAGACAGATCGGCCACGAAGTGACTGTCGTGTCAGACGGCGACTTCTGGAAAGGTTACCGCCGGGACATCTCCCTTCGCAGAAAAAGTCTTGATTTCAAAGGCGGACTAAGCTATCTGGCCCGATTATGGGCTACGTTACCCAAACTGACCGGTTACGATGTCGTGCAAATCATCAATCCGGTCTTTCTGAGTCTGAAAGCAGAAAGACATTATCCTTACTACCGTTATCTTCGTCGTCACAACAGAAGCATGTTTATGGGGGCTTTCGGTATGGATTATTACTGGGTCAAGACCGGACTTGACGGCAAGACCTTCCGTTATTCCGATTTTAACATCGGGGCGAAAATCAGACAAAACGAGGATAACGACCGCTTTATTGCCGAATGGCTGAATGGCGAAAACGGCAAATTAAACCGCTATATTGCAAACGACTGTGACGGTATTGTAACCGGACTTTATGAATATGACGCCTGTTACCGGCCGGTATTTCCCGAAAAGACCTGCTTTATTCCGTTTCCGGTCAACACGGATGAAATACGTTTCCGTGAGCCAAGGCATATAGACGGTAAAATCCGCTTTTTTATAGGCATACAACGGACACGAAACGCCTATAAAGGCACGGACATCATGTATAAGGCGCTTGTGCGTCTGGCCCAGAATTATCCTGACCGTGTGGAAATACTGAAAGTACAGTCGGTACCCTACGCCGAATATTGTACCATGCTTGATTCATGCGATGTGCTGCTCGATCAGTTATATTCCTATACACCGGCCATGAACGGGCTTCTGGCCATGGCCAAAGGCCTTGTGCTGGTAGGAGGAGGAGAACCGGAGAACTATGAGATATTAGGCGAAAAGGAACTCCGGCCGATAGTCAATGTAGAGCCTTCGGAGGAAGATGTCTACCTGCAACTCGAGAAACTGGTCAGACAACCAGACATGATTGCCCGACTGAGTGTGGAAGGCAGGACTTACGTGGAACGCCATCACGACTACCGTGAAGTGGCACAAAAATACATAGACTTCTGGACACGAAAAATCAAATAAAATGGAACCGGTTGCCGAACAAACGTTGCTGACCATCATCATTCCGGTATACAACGTAGAAGAATATCTGGATTTTTGTCTGAAAAGCATTGGTTCGAAGGAGCAGACCGCCGATGTGGAAATCATTCTGGTGGATGATGCCAGTCCCGACCGGAGCGGCCGGCTGTGTGACGAATGGGCTGCACGGGACGCTCGCATAAGAGTCGTGCACTGCACCGAGAATGGCGGTCTGAGCAAAGCCCGTAATGTAGGCATCGGACTGGCTACTGGGAAGTATATCACATTCGTAGATTCTGACGACTATCTGGCTCCCGACACTCTGGAAGTCCTGACCGGACTGTTGCGTGAACATCCTGATACAGACGTAGTGGAATATCCCGTGCATGTACACCACGGACACGAAGAAGCCTATATGTTCGTTCCGGGTCATGGAGAACTGACTGATTATTCAGGCTGGATAGCCAGAAAGGGATATTACCACTGTTATGCCTGGAACAAGGTTTTCAGGGCCACGCTCTGGAAGGGCATCTGTTTTCCTGAAGGCAAACTTTTTGAGGATATCTATACCATTCCCTATGTGCTCCAAAAGGCCCGGCGCATTTTGCTGACTGACAAAGGCCTCTATTATTACTGTGTACGTACCAAAAGCATCACCCAGCACCTTACGCAAAGAAGCACTCACGACCTGCTGCATGCCAATCTGGCTTTTTATAACACTCATCTTCATCATCCGGCTTTTACAGCTACGGCGCTTGATGAGTTTTATCTGTCCATGTGCAACCATCAGATCATGTATCTGCAGTATGGAGGCCATATCATGCTTCCCGGCCGGAAAATCAACCTTTGCCGGACACTGGCAGACAGACAAAGCCGGTCACAGTGGCATAAAGCCCTGCTCTATACTCTTTTCGGACAACGCAGCCTGATATGGTATGCCAAATTAAGAAACAGATTCAACAAATGAAAATCTCAATCAGCATCATCATTCCCTATTTCAATCTGGACAAGCCGCTTCTGATGAGGGCTGTGCAGAGTATACGTGCCATCGGCGACCATGCCTTGTGGGAACTGATCGTCATTGATGACGGTACACCTTCCAGTGAGGCCGGAAAATGGCTGGAAGAACTTCATGACGACCGGATACACTATTTTTACCAATCCAACCGGGGAGTGTCGGAAGCCCGAAATTACGGGCTGACGCTGGCGCGTTATGAATATATCCTGTTTGTTGATGCTGACGACTACCTGTTCCGTTCGCCCTTACTGGCCTGTGTCCGACTTCTCGAAAGAGAGAAACCCGATATGCTTGCATTCAATCAGACGGACGTGACGGATACGGGATATCATGACCGGCCCACCGAAAAACTGCATATCCGTTTCCGCGGCCGGGGATATGACTATATGCTCAGATATAACCTGCACGGAAGTCCGTGGAGTTTCTTTTTCAGGCGCGATATTTTGGGCGACATCCGTTTTACTCCGGACATTTATCATGAAGACGAAGAATTTGTAGCGCGTCTTTATCTGAATCCCCAAAAGCTGGTTGTTACGACCAGTGTGGTATATGCCTATTACCAGCGTGAGGGATCACGCATGCATCAGCCTTCAGAAAAAGAGATTGAGAAGCGATATGAAGACTTCATCACCGTAATGAAAAGGCTGCAATCGTTACTTCCGAATCTGGACAGCCAAAAACGCAAAGCCCTCTCCCGTCGTATCAATGTATTGAATGCAGACCTGCTATACCGTTTGCTTAATGAACAAAGAAGCGTTCGTTTTGCCCGTCGGATCCTGCGGATGATGAAAACAGAAGGATTTTATCCTCTTTGCGCCCGTTTTTATGGCCTGCCCTACCTGTGTATTCTGTTGTCTACATGCGTTCCCTTCCTTTTTTATATAACCAGAACGCTCCTGAGAGGAAAAAATCTCATAAAAAATTTATTATTTTCACGCAGTTATAACTAATTGAACATAAGTAATTTATTATAAAATTCATCAAATTAAAGGCTTTTTCTCACAAAAAAAATCAAAAAAATAGCCGTAAGATTTGCATAATTAAAAAAAACGCACTACCTTTGCAACGCAATTGAGAAAAACACTTGGTTCTACCAAGGGATTTCCAAGGAAGCAAGGAAGTTTGGGTGAGTGGCTGAAACCACCAGTTTGCTAAACTGACGTACGGGTTACCGTACCGGGGGTTCGAATCCCCCAGCTTCCGCAAAAATAAAAAGGTGATCATTTTGATCACCTTTTTTTATTTCTATCTCCTACACCAGATATCGGGGACCAGCGAACATTCCGAGGCAGTAGAAATTTAGTCTCACCTGATATTTTATGGAGAAAGAATAATTAAGCATATATTTTAGTCTGCCTAAAAAAGGGATTCTTCTGAAGGGACGCGAATATTGTGGTTTTTCTTACAGAGAAATGGCCATTATAACAGGACTATACTGTATTACAAGTTTTTAATTATAATACATATTGATTATCAGATAATTAGCAGTAAGTATTACAAGATTGTAACTAGGATTACAAATGGATTTTCAGAATATTGGACTTAACTTTGCAATATTCTAAAAGTTGTTTTAGCAGAAAGTACAATGTCAATGAATGAATATTCATCCTGCTCTTTTTATAGTGGGTATTGTATTCAGCAGTTGCAAAAAAGATCATGTTAACAATGTAATTCAATAAATAGTAATGATGGGAATAATGGGGCTTTCCCATACAAAATTAGTTCTACACTTAAATTAATGCAGTAATATGAGTATGAGAAATCTTAAAGAAATCATCTGTTTCTTCCTTTTAACAGTCCTTTTAATGGCATGTCATAAAAACACTGAAGATGAGTTCACAACAGTAACCTCAAACGAACTACGTTCCTTATTCAGCTTTGATACGCAAAAGGATGTTTATGATAATCTGCAGATGATCACTTCCTTCAATAAGGAGAAAAAATATCACATAAACGGCAAGATCATAGAAATACATAAATGTACACCGGATAATATTGATGCCTCAAAAGGCCAATTCAGTCTGATAGTTGCAGGAACGGCTAATCATACTCCCTTTCAGGAAACACTGGATTTTAATGGATTCAAGATTAAAACGCCAGACGAAGATCATGACGGAGAAAACGGAAACAGTAATAATGGCCAAGAAATGAACGACAGTATCACCTCGGAAGAACTCATGGGTATTTTTATATTTGACAAAAGTCAGACTGTTACTGTGGCATTAACCGGTTTAGACCAGTTTAACGGGGAGAAACGCATCAATGAAAAATCAGTTCTTATTGAGAATATCACCATTATGCAACAGGATCCCCAATCTGCCACTTTTACTCTTCTGGTCACAGGAAAAGTAAATGGCACAAAGGAATTTCAACAAACGCTATATTTTGACGGCTTTACTCCAGAAGACAAAGAGGAATCTGTCAACAAACCAACAGATTATAATATGGCCAAAAGAGCAAGCGTGCAAATAGCGCCAGGTAAGAATATATATGAACCGAACTTTGATGCCTTCTATCGGGAGAAAAAAGCTGATGCATTTGCAGTACAACTTAAGGATTTTATCACCATCAGTTCCTCAAACAATGATGGCATCCCATATACATACAGCCGTGAAGATATGCAGAACTCTTCACTAACTGACTTTAGATATGATAATGGGGAGAAGAAATTATACTTCAAGGTAAAATACAAGAGTTTAACCAGTCCGGAGGTGTATATACCTTTCGACCATAATGAATATTATAAATTCTTTGTCAGTGTCAACGATTTGGAAACCGGAAAATATTATCAAAGTGGCGTGTTGCATTATCTGGAGGAAACGGGAGATGGCGGCTACTTGTTCAATAGATTTCTGACAGCACGGCCTGGTTTTCTGGTTCAATACAGATCTGCCATGGCTGTAGGTCAAGATATCAGTTATTCCGTCAAATTGCTGAGTTCAGACTATCAGGAGCTCGCCCAGTTTGATATCGTGACCAGCAAGTTCAAAGACTTGAAGAATTTGAAAAATGAATTGATAATTACCGGAGGGGAATATTCAGATTTTATAAGAGAAAGACTGAAGGACAATGTAGACTTGGGAGAGTTAGTAAAAAGAACATTCACGCAGAATATAAACAAACTCAGGTTTTCAATCAACAGCACCTCTGTGTCTTATTCCCCAAACCTGCATTCATTATATAGTGACACCGACAAATCACTCTATTTTAATAATGTGATCTTGGAATATCAATCCATAGTGAAAGAAAGGGACGGTAGCATTACCCTCAATACCAGACTGTCATCAGTAAACGGAAAGATTATGGATATCATAGTACCCGTAACACGGTTCCTGCTCAGTAGTGATCTTGAAAAGCAATAATCAGAAACTACACTTACCTCTAAAAACGACATGATATATACCCGTTGGCAGAATTAAATTTGCAAAAATTTAATTCTGCCAACGGGTTTTTCTTTTTGTAGCAAATATCTTGCTGATTTGTAAGGGCGTCTGTTCTCCCGACAAATTCAGGCAAACGATCCGTCATATTGACTTCCGGTCAGATATTAGCCATTTCAAATCATTATATTGTCTGTGGATATATACCTTGCAAAAATCCAGCCATTGCTGCAATGATATTGCACCTACATCCCTAAAACAGTATATCATTATAGTAATGAACTTTTTCAAAATGATAAGGTATTAATAATTTTATTCGAAGAATATTATTTTTTATTTCACTAGAAATCAGCATATTATTATTTTGCGTCATAATATGGCATACCTATTGCACAAGTAAAAACGAACTTTAAACATAAAAAAACATGGAACTATTTACAGTTGGTTTTGCAGTCTGCATGCTAATGGGTATGGGCTGCTTCTGGTTATTTGAAAAATGTATTGACTGGTTTGAAAACATTTAAAATGGAAAGGAGGCAAAATTTATGTACACAGTATTATTTATTGCAGGTATTATCATGTTTGGCTATTTAATGTATGTTTTGGTCAAACCGGAAAAGTTCTAAACGCATGAGTTGACAACGTATTATATAAAGACTGTCTATAATAAAAAAACAATCAAAAAATGAATACTGAAATATTGGGTGTCATAACACAAATTATTCTAATGATAACCTTAAGTTATCCATTGGGAAAATATATTGCAAAAGTTTATAAAGGTAACAAAGTCTGGAGTGACTTCATGAATCCGGTGGAAAATCTGATATTCCGTCTTTCAGGAATCAATCCGGAGGAAGAAATGAACTGGAAACAGTTTTTGAGAGCTTTACTTGTCGTAAATGCATTTTGGTTCGTTTGGGGAATGATTCTGCTTGTCATCCAAGGTTGCTTACCTTTAAATCCGGACGGGAATATCGGTCAGACGGCACATCAGGCCTTCAATACCTGTATTTCCTTTATGGTAAACTGTAACGAACAACATTATAGCGGCGAAACCGGTCTTACTTATTTCACACAATTGTTTGTCATCATGTTGTTCCAGTTTGTAACAGCGGCTACCGGTATGGCTGCTATGGCAGGTATCATGAAAGCTCTTGGTGAAAAAACAACCCAAACTATTGGTAACTTCTGGAAGTATCTTGTACTGAGCTGTACACGTATCCTTCTTCCGTTATCACTTGTGGTTGGTTTTATACTTATTACACAAGGAATACCTATGGGATTTGATGGCAAGATGGAAATCACTACCCTTGAAGGTAATCCTCAAAGCATATCACAAGGACCAGCTGCAGCTGTCGTTCCCATCAAACAGTTAGGTACTAACGGAGGTGGATATTATGGTGTGAACTCTTCCCATCCGTTGGAAAATCCTACCTATTTGTCGAACATGATTGAATGCTGCTCCATTCTTATGATCCCTATGGCAATGGTATTTGCATTTGGTTTTTATGTAAACCGTAAGAAGTTGGGTTATAGTATATATGGTGTAATGTTGGCAGCTTTCCTTATAGGTGTATGTATCAATGTATCTCAGGAAACGGGTGGTAATCCGCGAATTGACGCAATGGGTATAGCGCAGGATGGCGGAGCCATGGAAGGCAAGGAGGTTCGACTTGGAGCGGGTGCAACCGGTCTTTGGAGTGTGGTGACGACCGTTACATCTAATGGTTCTGTAAATGGCATGCACGATTCCACAATGCCCCTTTCCGGAATGATTGAAATGCTTAACATGCAGATTAATACATGGTTTGGCGGTGTCGGAGTCGGTTGGATGAACTACTTTACATTCATCATTATAGCTGTTTTCATCAGTGGATTGATGGTAGGACGTACGCCGGAATTCATGTGTCACAAAGTCGAAGCCAAAGAAATGAAGATCGCTTCAATAGTAGCACTGCTCCATCCGTTTGTCATACTTGTCGGTACGGCTCTTGCTGCCTATCTGTATGTTCATGCTCCTGCATTTGTAGAAGGTGAAGGCGGCTGGCTGAACAATCCAGGTTTTCACGGACTAGGAGAAATGCTATATGAGTTTACTTCATGTGCAGCCAACAATGGTTCTGGTTTCGAAGGCCTTGGTGACAATACCTGGTTCTGGAATGTATCATGTGGTATTGTATTAATATTAAGCCGATTCATACCTATCATCGGACAGGTTGCAATAGCAGGACTCCTGGCACAAAAGAAATATATACCGGAAAGCGCCGGAACTCTTCAAACAGATACTGTAACATTCGGAGTGGTGACTTTTGCGGTGATATTTATCGTTGCGGCACTGTCATTTTTCCCTGCGCAGGCATTAAGTACAATAGCTGAACATTTTTCTTTGTAATTCAAGACTATAAAAACAAATATAAATAGAACTTTAAAAACAGTCAGTTCTATTCTCAACTGATAAACAAAAATTTTAGGATATGAACTCAAAAAATCAAAATACATCACTGTTTCAAAAGGATCAGGTCAAAGAAAGCCTGAAACAGTCATTTGTAAAGCTGAATCCGAAAATGATGATTAAGAACCCAATCATGTTTACAGTGGAAGTTTCAACATTGATTATGTTGTTCGTAACGGTCTATTCGGTATTCAGCACATCGCAAGGTTCATTTGTTTATAATCTATGGGTATTTATGATCCTTTTTCTTACGTTGTTGTTCGCCAACTTTGCGGAAGCAATAGCCGAAGCCAGAGGCAAAGCTCAGGCAGACAGTTTGCGCAAGACCCGTGAGGAGACTCCGGTACGGCTTATTGTAAACGATAAAGTAAAGACGGTGAGCAGTTCACAGCTTAAAAAAGGTGACGTATTTGTATGTGAAGCAGGTGATGTCATTCCTGCTGACGGTGAGATCATAGAGGGTCTGGCATCAATTGATGAAAGTGCCATCACGGGCGAATCGGCTCCAGTCATTCGTGAAGCTGGCGGCGACAAGAGCTCTGTGACGGGTGGTACTAAAGTCCTTTCGGATCATATTAAGGTTGTTGTGACTACTCAGCCCGGAGAAAGCTTTCTAGATAAGATGATCGCATTGGTAGAAGGGGCAAGTCGTCAGAAGACACCGAATGAGATAGCTCTTACCATTCTTTTGGCCGTATTTACGTTGGTATTCCTTGTGGTCTGTATCACGCTTAAGCCGATGGCCGACTACTCCAATACTGTCATTACCATTGCTGCTTTCCTTTCACTTTTCGTATGTTTGATTCCTACTACGATTGGTGGTTTGCTTTCTGCCATAGGCATAGCCGGAATGGATCGTGCGTTACGTGCCAATGTAATCACCAAATCCGGTAAAGCGGTTGAAACAGCAGGCGATGTAGATACACTTCTTTTGGACAAAACCGGAACCATAACAATAGGTAACCGCAAAGCAACGGATTTTTATCCGGTAACAGGCCTCGACAAACGCAGTTTTATTGAAGCGTGTATGCTGTCTTCTGTTTCTGATGATACACCGGAGGGCAAATCTATTATAGAGTTAGGACGTGAACAAGGATTGCGTATGCATAACTTAAACACGGAAGGAGCTCACATGATCAGGTTTACGGCTGAAACGAAATGTTCAGGAATAAACTTGAAAGATGGTACTCAAATCCGGAAAGGAGCCTTTGACGCAATTCGTAATATGGTAAGCGAAGCGGGGAATGAGTTTCCCAAAGAAACAGAGGAAATCATCAGACGAATTACCAGCAACGGCGGAACTCCATTGGTGGTATGTGTCAATAAGGAAATAGCCGGAGTAATCGAGTTGCAGGATATTATCAAGCCGGGCATTGAGGAGCGTTTTGAACGTCTGCGCAGGATGGGTGTAAAGACGGTAATGGTTACAGGCGATAATCCTTTGACAGCAAAGTATATTGCAGAGAAAGCCGGAGTAGATGATTTTATTGCGGAAGCCAAACCGGAAGATAAGATGAATTACATTAAGAAGGAACAGGCAGCAGGCAAGCTGGTTGCAATGATGGGTGACGGAACAAACGACGCACCGGCTCTTGCACAGGCTAATGTGGGTGTAGCCATGAATAGTGGTACTCAGGCTGCAAAGGAAGCCGGCAACATGGTTGACCTTGACAACGATCCGACAAAACTTATCGAGATTGTAGAAATAGGTAAACAGTTGCTTATGACGCGTGGTACGCTGACCACATTTTCTATTGCCAACGATGTTGCCAAATACTTTGCTATAATCCCTGCATTGTTTATGGCTTCCGTTCCACAGCTGGGAGCACTTAACATTATGGGATTGCATAGTCCTGAAAGTGCAATACTTTCGGCTATCATATTCAATGCCATAATTATCCCTGTTCTGATACCTTTGGCTCTTAAGGGAGTTGAATACAAGCCGATCGGAGCCAGCGCTCTACTCCGCAGGAACCTGCTTATCTATGGCGTGGGTGGTATTATTGCACCTTTCGTGGGTATCAAACTTATAGATTTATTCGTAGGATTATTTTTCTAATAATAAAAACAAAAAAAGAAGGTTATGAAAAATTTAATGAAATCAATCCGAATCACATTGGTGTTTTGTGTGTTCTTTTCAGTATGTTATATATTGGTATTATGGATTTTCGCACAATTGGCAGCTCCTGGTGAAGGAGGAAATGCTGAAACGGTGAAACTCAACGGTAAGGTTGTAGGTGTGGCAAACGTCGGACAAATCTTCACTAAAGATGTATTCTTCTGGGGCAGACCTTCATGTGCGGGTTCCGGATATGACGGTACAAGTTCAGCCGGTAGCAATAAGGGAGTTACTAATGAGGAATATCTTGCGGAGGTAGAAGCAAGAATTGATACTTTTCTGGTTCATCATCCGTATTTGAAGCGTGAAGATATTCCTGCAGAAATGGTTACCGCAAGTGCTTCCGGTCTTGATCCTGACATAACACCTGAATGTGCGTATGTACAGGTAAAACGGGTTGCAAAGGCTAGAGGAATGAGTGAATCTGATGTTAAGGCCATTATCGACAAGATGACAGAAAAACCTTTGTTCGGCTTATTCGGCCCTGCAAAAATTAATGTATTAAAACTTAATGTGGCTATGGAAGAAGCCAATCCGACTATCAACAAATAAATAACAGGTTTATTCGGCAGATATTACACTTACTTCTGCAATAGGCTTTACCCCATGGAAAGGATATTACCATGATAAGGCTGCATTTACAGACTTTTCTTTAAAAGCCAATAAGGATATAACCGTTACTGATAAATTTTCAGTTCCTGTGTTTATACAAGCTATTGTAGCACCAACGTATGATCGTATTTACCTCGTAGCAGGATTGAGTCTGGGATTTTAATAGTTTGCCCGTGTTACCCTTCTCATTATGGAAGTATAGGCTTATCATAATGAGAAGGGTAAATTGTCTAAATAAAAAACTCATTTTTATAACTTTTTGTAAATTAACGAATTATAAATTTTCCCTCTCTGTGGCATGAATTTTGCCTATGATTCAATAAAAGATATGTTATATGAAGGATACTTGTCAGACAAATTCATTTTCATTTAAAAACAGGAAAGACGACCTTATTAATTGGGGAGTAGTTTCTTATGTTTTGGGCATACTGATTTTAGTTGAAGCTGGACTGTTTGCCATCTGTGCCGGTGTTTCGGTTATTTATCACGAAAGTTGCTATATCCATTTTGTCTGGACCATGTTAATCAACATGGTTATAGGCGGAATTATGGTACTGGCAGGCAACCGTAAAGGTAACAGCATCTCCAGACGTGACGGATATTGTATAGTAAGTATTTCTTGGATATTATTTACGCTTCTAGGGATGTTACCTTTCTATTTAAGTGGGTACGTACCATCAATTGCAGACGCTTTCTTTGAAACCATGTCGGGTTTTACTACAACTGGGGCTACCATCCTGGATAATATAGAATCATTGCCACATGGACTACTCTTTTGGCGCAGTTTTACGCAATTGATTGGAGGATTGGGTATAGTTCTTTTTACCATAGCATTGCTTCCATTATTCAGTGGCAGCAGCCAACAGCTTTTCTTATCAGAAGCAACCGGGGTCACACATGATAAAATCCACCCTAAAATCAAGGTTATGGCACGTTGCTTATGGATTATCTATATAGGACTGACTTTACTGGAAACCATATTATTGATGCTTGGTGGCATGAATCTGTTTGATGCCTTGTGCCAATCGTTTGCTACTACGGCAACAGGTGGATTTTCAACTAAACAAGATAGCATATCATATTGGAATTCACCATATATGGAATATGTCATATCTATCTTTATGATTCTATCCGGTGTTAATTTCTCCCTGTATTATCTCGCACTGAATGGTAAATATAAGAAATTGCTTAAAGATGGAGAACTGCACTGGTTTCTTTCATCAATAGCAATACTTACTTTTATAATTACATCCGCCCTATTTATAACAGATTATTATGATCTTGAAACAGCATTTCGTAAGGCTCTATTTCAAGTAGCAACTACTCACACGTCGTGTGGTTTTGCTACAGACGATTATAACTTGTGGCCTTCATTTACCTGGATGTTACTTGTTTTTGCCATGATATCTGGTGGTTGTACAGGTTCAACGAGTGGCGGGGTTAAAAACTTACGTTTAATGATCATGTTTCAGAATATAAAGAACCAGTTTAAACAAATATTGCATCCCAGAGCCGTTTTACCGGTTCATATTAATAACAGTCAGGTCTCAGTGCAAACGTCGGCATTGGTATATACGTTTTTTGTCACATACTTGATATGTATATTTATAGGCTGGACTTTGCTGATGTGTCTGGGAGTAGGTCTAACGGAGTCTTTCAGTACGGTTGTGTCTGCGATAGGCAATGTCGGACCTGGACTTGGAGCCTTTGGACCTGTTTTTTCATGGTCTGCCCTACCCGATGCTGCAAAATGGATTCTTTCAGCTCTTATGCTTATCGGGCGACTGGAAATATTTGGTATCCTGCTTTTATTTTATAAGCGTTTTTGGAGTGATTATTGATATGAATCAATAAAATCATTTTAAATTTGTATACTTTATGCTGAATCTTCAATTCATATAAAAAATAATGACGAATAAAGAAGAAAGCGTATGTCGTTTCCTCAATCTGATAAAACGTTCGCAAAGAGGTGCTTTTAAAATCTACATTGGCATGATTGCCGGTGTAGGTAAAACCTATAAGATGTTGCAAGAAGCTCATGAAATGCTGGATAACGGAATTGACGTACAGATCGGTTATGTTGAGACACACGGACGGGCCGGTACAGAAGCACTACTGAAAGGACTGCCAGTCATTCCACGAAAAAAAATATTTTATAAAGGAAAAGAACTTGAGGAAATGGACCTGGATGCCATTCTTCAGTTGCATCCTGAGTTGGTAATAGTGGATGAGCTTGCACATACCAATGTTGACGGTTGCCGAAATGAAAAGCGCTGGCAAGACGTAATGGATCTTCTGGAGGCCGGAATCAATGTCATATCTGCTGTAAACATCCAACATATTGAAAGTCTGAATGAGGACATTAAAGGCATAGCCGGAATTGAAGTGAAAGAACGCATTCCAGACAAGGTTCTGGAGGAAGCGGATGAGGTAGTCAATATCGATCTGACGGCAGAGGAGCTTATTAATCGCTTAAAAGCCGGAAAAATATATAAAACAGAGAAAATTCAAACTGCTCTTAATAATTTTTTCAAGACAGAAAATATTCTTCAACTACGAGAACTGGCTCTCAAGGAGGTGGCATTCAGAGTTGAGAAGAAAGTTGAAACAGAAGTAATTCCGGAAGAGAAGGCCATTCATAGGGAACTGTATCTTGCTTGTATAAGCAGTAATGAAAAGACACCAAGACATATCATACGCCGTACCGCACGACTGGCTTCCCGATATAATACCGATTTCCTGGCTTTATACGTTCAAACACCTTCTGAAAGTCCCGACAGAATCAATTTATCGGTTCAGAGACATCTGCTCAACCATTTCAAACTGGTAACCGAACTGGGTGGCGAATTGATACAAGTTGCATCACCCAATATCATACAGGCTATTCTTAATGTATGTCGTGAACGCCATGTCACAACAGTCTGTATTGGACAACCGACTTTAAACTGGAGCAAGATCTTTAAAATAAGTCGTTATGGATATTTTCTTAAAAATCTTTCAGAAATGGATATAAAATTGATTATCTTTCCGCAATAAAACATGTGTTATGAATATAAAGACAAAATTGACCCTTGTAATAGGAGCACTTGTTGCTATGATTGTGCTTCTGGTTTCACTCTCCATCGTAAACTTGCAAATCTTAACGGCTACAGAACCCAACAGTCCTGCTGCGGGTCCGGGATTGCATCGTGCATTACTTTGGATCTCGACTATTGGAGGCTTTTGTATTGTAATAGGTATTTTCATGCTGGCAGTTCTTCCGTCATATTTTAACAAGCCAATCAAGGAAATAATTGACGGAATAAAAGACATTGCCAATCATAATTATGAGTGCAGATTAAATCTGGAAAGCCATGAATTTGCTGAAGTCTCTGAAAACTTTAACAGAATGGCCAAACGTTTGTCTGATTATCATTCCAGTACGCTGGCACAAATCAAGGCTGCTAAAAATTATATGGAAACCATTATTAACAGCGTAAAAGAACCTATAATAGGCTTGGATAATGAACTGACCATTTTATTTATAAATGATGAAGCCTTGAATGTCCTTAATTTAAAGCGTGAAGAAGTCTTACAAAAACCTGCTCAGGATATTTCTATCAGGAATGATTTGTTAAGAAGACTCATACGCGAACTCATGGACTCGCAAAGAGAAAACAAAGTCAGCAAAACGGAACCATTAAAAATATATGCGGACAATAAGGAAAGTTATTTTCAAATGAAATCCATGCAGATTAGCAAGTCTGGTGATAATCTGTCCGATCCGATAAACGAAGGATATGTCATCATGCTTAAAAATATCACGGAGTTCAAGGAACTGGATTCTGCCAAGACAACCTTTATTTCAACAATATCGCATGAACTGAAAACACCTATTTCCGCAATCATGATGAGTTTGCAGTTGCTTGAAGACAGTAGAGTCGGTGACTTGAACGATGAACAAAAAGAATTGGCACAAAGTATTCAGGACAATAGTGAACGTTTGCTTAACATCACTGGCGAACTGCTTAACATGACACAGGTAGAGTCCGGTAAACTGCAACTCAAACCCCGTATTACAAAACCAATAGAATTGATTGAATATGCCATAAAGGCCAATCGGGTACAAGCCGAAAAATTCAACATACAGATAGAGGTACAATACCCTGAAAATAAAATAGGCAAATTATTTGTTGACAGCGAAAAAATTGCCTGGGTATTGACCAATCTGCTTTCGAATGCCATTCGTTATTCTCCTGAAAAAGGTCGTATAATTATTGGCGCCCGCCAAACAGAGGATAATTATATTGAAATGTATGTACGTGATTTCGGCAAGGGGATAGATCCCCGATACCATCAAAGTATCTTTGATCATTATTTCCGGGTTCCCGGTACAAAAGTCCAAGGTAGTGGACTGGGATTATCCATTTCAAAGGATTTCGTAGAAGCACACGGTGGTACTTTAACTGTAGAAAGCGAAGTGGGAAAAGGAAGCTGTTTTACATTACGTTTAAAAGCATAATCAGATATATTCTTTCTTATTCTTTCATAAAACCGTTTATAAGCATTTACCTGTATGCCTATAAACGGTTATTTATTATCATACAATGATTTTGTAAGTTTCAATCTTACGATAAAGAGTAGCCAGTCCTATTTTTAAAAGACGTGCTGTTTCCGTTTTATTACCATTTGTATATTGCAATACTTTGATAATATGCATCCGTTCGATTTCTGCCAGCTCGAAACTATCTTTCAGCGATGTTACATCCGATTTGCATCTTTGTAAATCCAATGGTAAATCTTCAAATGTGATTTCGTCTTCACATACAATAGAACATCTTTCAATAACATTTCTAAGTTCTCTTACATTTCCCTTCCATTCCGCGTTTTTTAATATGTTAAGTACTTCTGGAGTTATTCCAACAATTTTCTTATTGAGCTTATTGGCAAATTTATCCAGAAACAGATATGACAGACTTTCAATATCATCTTTTCTTTCTCTCAACGGAGGCAGGTTGATCTGAAAAACCGATAAACGGAAATATAAATCTTCACGGAAATGACCATTTTCTATTTCTTTCCTTAAATCTCTGTTTGTTGCCGATATAATTCTGACATCTACCTTTGTAGGCTTGGTATCACCGATTTTTATGTATTCTCCAGTCTCCAGAACACGTAAAAGTCTAGCCTGCAAATCATAAGCCATTTCTCCGATTTCGTCTAAAAAAATCGTTCCATTATTAGCAACTTCAAACAGCCCTTTTTTATCCTTTAATGCACCGGTAAAAGCTCCTGCCTTATATCCAAATAACTCACTCTCCAGCAAATCCTTACTAAAGGCCGAACAATTGATGTCTATGATAGGCAGTGCGGATCTTTGACTGGCCTGATGGATAGCATGGGCAAAAACTTCTTTTCCTGTACCCGTCTCTCCGGTCAATAGTACGGCAGCATCTGTCTTTGACACTTTCTGTGCCAGTGTTATGGCTTGTTTGAGTTCTTTTGAATTGCCAACAATCGAGTCAAAAGAATATGTTACAGAAGTTGACTTCTTACCTTTTCTTTTCTCTGTTTCATCCACTGCACGATTTATGGTGGGAATAATTTTACGATTATCATCTCCTTTGGTGATGTAGTCAAATGCCCCGTTTTTTATAGCCTGTACACCATCTTCAATATTTCCATGTGCCGTTAATAGGATTATGGCCGCATCATCGGAATATTTTTTTATATCAAAAATAAAATCCACACCGTTACCATCCGGTAAAAACACATCACAGAGAATAACGTCATATTGTTGTTTCCGCAGCTGTTGCAACGCCTCGCTGCAACAGCTTGCTGTCGATACCTTATAACCTTCCAGTTCTATAATTCGAGCCAATAATTTACGAATAGGTTCTTCGTCATCTATTACTAAAATCTGCACCATATATTGATTTGTTTTTTTAAAGATCAAAGCTATTTATAAAGACAGCTTATCACACCATACAAATTTACAAAAAAACTTTGTTTTTTTGCAGGAAAACATGAACTCATATAAGTAAATCTAATAGAATATAATAAGGTCTAATGCTAACAAAGCCATCAATGACAGAAAGCTCAGCAATGATTCTGCGGAAAACGCTTTTTCTTCTGCATGAGAAAAAAGATCTGCCGCTACTCATAAAAATCGCCGAATACAAAAGCAGCCAGCCAAATTACGATGTCATAATCACAAATTGGCCGGCTGCATTTCATTACATGCCAAATAACTTTTTTATATTTATAAGAAACAAAATATTTATACAGTATTTTCAGAATTATTTAGATTGTTTTCTGAAACCCATTACTCTATATGTTCGTAATCCAAGAAGGCAAACAGCACATGTAAACCCTATAGGATAAGTCATCCAGATTCCGGATATACCTTTATCCAACAAGAAGGCAATGCTGTAACCAGAAGGTATGGCGACTAAAAAATATGAAATCAAGGATATGAACATAATGGACGTCACATCACTCAATCCTCTTAATGCGTTGGCCAGAACAATCTGGATGCTGTCACCGAACTGATAAGCCATAAGTATCGGGATAAGCGTGGCAACTATATTTGATACGGCCTCATTATCCGTAAACAGTCCTCCAATGGCATCACAACTCACTAATAATATGGAACTCAACGTAATTGAAATTATTATAGCCAACACAACTCCGGAAAGCGTTGCATAACGCACATTAACCCAATCCTGAAGTCCTTTATACAGACTCGTACGAATGGCAACGGCTGAACCTAGCCCCAGATAGATGGTAAAACTTACGGTAGATACGGCAACAGCCACCTGATGTGCAGCCAGTTCCAGACCTCCCAACCAGCCTATCATGATAGTTGTGATACAGAAAGTTGCTGCTTCTATCCCCTGTTGAAATGCTATTGGCCAACCTATCTTATTCAACCTTTTCCAATATGCTTTTCTGACCGGAATAGCCAGAAAGCCTTTTCTGAACGGTTCGTACTTTTTCTGTTTTATGAACACCGCAATGAAAAGCAACAACATTATCATTCTTGAAAAAAGCGTACTGATACCGGCACCGAGCAGCCCCAGTTCAGGACATCCCAGTTTGCCATAGATCAGGACATAATTACCTGCGATGTTCAGAGCATTGCCTATCGTAAGGATCCACATGGATATTGAGGCATCCATTATGCCTTCGACAAACTGCCGGAAAGTATTGGACAACATCACAAACAGCACAGAACACATCAGAACCAGATAATATGGCTTTATTAACGGAAGAAGCTCCTTGGGTTGGCCTAGAAGTTCCACATTGGTATAAATGCCCAATAATAACATAATGATTATGGCTGTTGTGGACAAATTGGCTACCAGACTGTTTTTCAACCAGCCTCCTATTGCAATCCGTTTATTGATAGCTATATGTTCTCCTATTATTGGAGTGTAATTAAGCGAAAATCCGGTTCCAAGTATGATAAACGCATTAATTACATTATTGACAAATGAGGCTGCAGCAAGTTCTTCCGTACTGTGCTGCCCCACCATAACCGTATCTGCAAGACCTGTTACGATATTGCCCAATTGCCCGATAATGATAGGAATTCCCAAAAGAAGTAATGATTTAATATGAGTTTTGTATTCTGTATATCTGGCTTCTCTCATGATTTTTCTGATATTATTATGTATTCATACCATTCCCCTACCCCGTGATCTGTAAGGGGAACAAGTCCGTTTTACCATAACGGTTATGGTAATATGGCTTAAAGAATAAAAAGATTTGAAATAAAGATTTCTCTTAAGATAATGATTAATATACTATCATTATATTAAATCAGATTCTGAAATGACGAGTGCAGAATGTTGGGTCCTCTGGTTGTCCAGACAGTGAATAATATGTCATTGGTTTTATATGGCATCATTATATTCATCTCGCTTCATTTGTTTACGGGCGGCAAAGATAATGCTTTTTAGCGATGTAACAAAGATTTGCTTATTCATTCTATAATAATGAACAAGCAAATCAATAATCTGTTTTAGAATTTCTGAAAACTGAATATCCGCATTTTATAACGGAAGGCAAATGTCAGGAACATCACCATCAAAGTCAGCATCTCCGACATTGTCAGAGCAAGCCAGATCCCCTTTGTGCCCATCAGTTCAGGCAACAGGACAAAACAGGGAACCAGAAAAACAAAACCGCGCAGAATGGCAAATAATGTTGCCGGCTTTACACGTTCCAGACTTTGATAATAACCTATAATGGCCAGATTGAGAACAAAAAAGATGAAACCGGCTCCATAATACGGAAATCCACTAATGGCAATCCGGGCTGAACGAGTGTCTTCGCTCAAGAACAGACCAACGAGCCGTTCGGGAAAACATAAAAAAGCAACGGTTGATACAGCTCCGCAAATCAAAGCCGTAATGATAGAAATATACAGGGTCCAATGCACACGGTCATTATTCCGGATACCAAAGTTATAACTGATTATCGGTTGGGCTGACTGGGCTATGGCATTGCCTATCATAAAGACAAAAGGCAGATAATAGCAACTTACACCAAAAGCACCGACGCCATCATCACCAAGATAATACATAAACAGATGATTTCCTACGAAAAACAAAACCGCCATTGTCAATTCACCAAACAAAGCGGAAGAACCTATTTTACACTGCATACCGATATTCCGAAAAAAGAAAACCATACCTCTGCGATCAAAACGCAAGGCGTGCAAACGTAAGGTCCGGGCGTGAAACAATAAATATCCCAAAGCTATGACTGCTCCGCAAAGACAGCTGAGCGATGTGGCCAATGCTGCTCCCATCACGCCCCATCCCAAAGGAAATATGAAAAGCCAGTCGAACACAATATTGACAAAAGCAGAAATAATACTGCACCACATGGCCAGTTTAGGCGAGCCGTCCAACCGAATGGCAAACAAGGCTACAGCCACCCACAACTGAAAAAGCAAAGAGGGTGCAAACCAGACCAGGTAATCGATCACCATCGGAAGCAGGCGCGAAGAGGTTCCCAGCCAATAAGCCATTCGCTCCGGAAACAACCAGATCATCATATTGACGGCCATGGCGATCAATGTAACAAAAAACATTGCCTGCGTAACTGTAGCCCGTGCATAACTGATTTTTCCTTTGGACAGGAAGACGGAAGCCATAACGGAACATCCGGCACCTACCATTAATCCTATCCCCGTAATTAGCATTAATAACGGAATACACAGGTTGACTGCTGCTATACCGTCACTTCCTACACCATGTCCCACAAAAATACCGTCAATGGTCGTAACAGCAGACAGACTCAACATTCCTAATAAGGTGGGGAAAAACAGTTTTCTGAATACAACTGCTACCTTTTCATTTCCAAAGTCAATCTGTTTTTCTTTCATTGTCTTTTTGGTTTTTGATTATTAGTTTGAAACAAAAAAAATAAAAGCCGGATAAGATGATGGTTTTACCCAGTCATCTTATCCGGCCCTTTATAAGCCCTCCGATGAGGATTACAAAACTTTCACTTCCGTAATTTCGGTGCAAAGATGGGACAAATCATTGAACTATGCAAATTTCTTTGCATTTTTCTATTCATAAGCATTTGCCGGAATCTCTTGAGACAATGAATGGAAAGCTCAGTTTCCGCGGTAAGTTGAATATCCGAAAGGAGATAATGTTATTGGTACATGATAATGACTTCCATCCTTAATCTCAAACACAACTTCAATAAAAGGATAAAATGTATCCTGCGACTGTTGCTTGAAATAAGGCCCCACATGATAAGTCAACTTATAGATGCCGGCATGATCCACATTTTCCTTCTGCTCCAGAAAATCACGTACCCGGCCGTTTTTATCCGTTATTCTTTCTTCCAGTTCATACCATGTCTTATCCTGATTCTGCTTGGACAATACAATCTTGACTCCTTGTGCAGGGAAACCTGTCGTAATATCCAAAATATGACTCGAAAGCAGATATTGCCTTTCCTGAGCAAAAGAAGTATAAGTCAGACACATAACCATCATTAAGGTAAGCAATAGATTTCTTTTCATAGTTTTACTGATATTTTAAGTGAATAATAGAATGCAAATCTAATCAAATTTGTAATATATACAAATCAGATGCCTGTAATTATTGATTTTTTAAAATACTTAAGATATCAGGAATTATCTGCATCTGAACAACGACTCTCGTTGCATCATATTTCTTCCTCAAAATCAGTGTTCTCCATTTGTCTATCGATAGCAGTTATGGGATGAATATTCACTGCTTTCAGTAAAACCGGTCTGTTCTGAATATTCAGGACTGTTGTTTCATTCTTCAGAACAGGTAAAGATAAAACAGCATAAATATGATATATCTACCATGGGATATTCTTTCCGTAATAATGGTATTTTTATAGGGAATATATCTACTTCCTATTTGCATTATTATATCTAATTTTGCTGTACTCAAAGACTGTGAAAGTTCTATTTTCAGGAATCTTGATATCAAGTCCGAGATATTATTACTATATTTATACATTCAATTCATCAACTATCATGAAAGAAATTCTTAATACCGAATTTGAAGGTGAGCGTCCGCTTTTTGGATCACATGATCTTCGACTGAATAATGTCACTATTCATGCCGGTGAATCCGCATTAAAAGAGTGCAGTCATATCGTAGCCGAGAATTGCCGTTTTGAAGGAAAATACCCATTCTGGCATGTTGACGGTTTCACTATTGACCATTGCTTATTCACTGAAGGAGCGCGTGCTGCACTGTGGTACTCACAAAATCTGAAAATGACCGATACAGTAGTAGAAGCGCCTAAGATGTTCAGGGAAATGGATGGTATTATTCTTGAAAATGTCCGGATTCCCGATGCGCAGGAAACCTTATGGCATTGCAAGAATATCAGACTGGAGAATGTGGAAGTGTGTCATGCAGACTATCTGTTCATGCATTGCGAGAATATCCGGATTGATCATTATCGCCAGCAGGGAAACTATTCTTTCCAGTACGCCAGAAATGTAGAGATCCGGAATGCCCATATCGATTCAAAGGATGCATTCTGGAATTCGGAAAACGTCACCGTGATCGATTCTGAAATTTCAGGAGAATATTTGGGCTGGCATTCCAAAAATCTGCATCTGATCAACTGTAAGATATCCGGCACACAGCCTCTATGCTATGCGCATGATCTGATCATGGAAAACTGTGAAATGGCTGAAGATTGCGATCTGGCTTTCGAATACAGCAGTTTACAGGCTACAATCAGCACACCGGTAACCAGTGTCAAGAATCCGCGTACCGGCAGCATCAGTGCACCTGCTTATGGACAAATCATTCTGAACGAAAACATTAAATCACCGGCCGATTGTGTGATCAGGCTTAATACAGGCGAAATTATTTCCTAATCATAATGAGCAAATCCGAAAACAGCCGTCATGCCAATATGACAGACCAGTTGCTGTCCCTCATCCGGGAGGGGCAGCAACTGACTTTTATTCAGCAGCTCAAACTCACAGCTTACCTGAGCATGCCGGCAATTATTGCACAGTTGTCGTCCATTGCCATGCAGTACGTGGATGCCTCGATGGTAGGCAGGCTAGGCGCCAATGCCGCTGCTGCAATTGGTCTTGTATCTACCACGACCTGGCTGTTTTGGGGCATTTGTTCAGCTGCCGCTACCGGTTTCTCCGTACAGGTGGCCCATTGTATCGGTAGCAAGGACTTCCACCGTGCAAGAAGCATCCTGAAACAATCCATCATAGCGACGCTCACATTCGGCTGCCTGTTAGCGGCCACAGGAGCGATGATCAGTCCTCATCTGCCCTACTGGCTTGGGGGTGACGAAGCCATCTGCCACGACTCTTACGTCTATTTTCTGATTTTCGCACTTTTCCTGCCCTTCCTTCAAATCAATTTCTTAGCAGGAAGCATGTTACGATGCAGTGGAAATATGCGTATTCCAAGCATCTTGAATGTACTGATGTGTGTTCTTGACGTTATTTTCAACTTTTTTCTTATCTTCCCATCCAGAAATGTCGGAATATTCTCGTTGTCATTCCATATACCCGGAGCTGGTCTGGGTGTAACCGGTGCCGCTTTGGGCACTGCACTGGCCGAATTGGTTACGGGTTCCCTCATGCTGTGGTATTTATGCCGACACTCCCCTATTCTCAACCTCAGAAAGGAAAAGAGCAGTTTCCGCCCCCAAAAAACAACTCTGCACAATGCCGCACGTATAACACTGCCTATGGGATTTGAGCATGTGGCTATATGCGGGGCACAGATTATGACTACGGTTATCGTTGCACCGCTCGGCATTATAGCCATCGCCGCCAATTCTTTTGCCATTATTGCAGAAAGTCTGTGTTACATGCCGGGATATGGTATAGCAGAGGCTGCAACCACACTGGTAGGACAGAGTCTCGGAGCAGGAAGAATGCGTCTCATGCACAGGTTTGCCCAAATTTGCGTTTGGTCTGGTATGCTGGTAATGGGAATGATGGGTGTGATACTTTATGTGTTTGCACCTCAAATATTCAGTCTGATGACCCCCGTATCGGAAATCCGTACACTAGGAGTAGAAATTCTGCGAATTGAAGCTTTTGCCGAACCTATGTTTGCGGCCTCCATTGTCAGTTATGGTGTATTTGTCGGTGCAGGAAGTACCTTAATACCCAGCCTGATGAACTTCGGCAGCATCTGGTGTGTGCGACTGACGCTGGCAGCCTTGCTGGCTCCGACGATGGGTCTGAAGGGAGTCTGGCTGGCAATGTGTATAGAACTATGCTTCCGCGGCAGCATCTTTCTGTTCAGATTATGGCGTGGAAAATGGATAAAAAAACTATAATAAATAAAATAATCATGAAGTACGATTTTGATAAAATCATTTCCCGAAAAGGAACCAATTCCTGCAAATGGGACAGCATCGCAACAGATGACATACTGCCTATGTGGGTGGCTGATATGGATTTCCAGACCGCACCAGCCATTATCGAAGCCATACAGCGCAGAGTAAGCCATGGTATATTCGGCTATACGCATGTTCCGGACAATTATTATCATGCGGTCACCGATTGGTTTAAACGTCGCCACGGATTGACAATAGAAAAAGACTGGATCATCTACACGTCCGGTGTGGTTCCGGCACTGTCCGCCATTATCAAGGCCTTGACACAACCTGGCGACCAGGTACTGATACAGACACCGGTGTACAATTGTTTTTTCTCTTCTATCAGGAACAATGAATGCGAAATAGTCACCAGTCCGCTCATCAGGAAAGACCAGACCTATTACATGGATTTTGAGGATCTTGAGAAAAAGACAGCTGACGAAAAACTAAAGCTGATGATACTCTGTAATCCGCACAATCCTGCCGGACGTGTTTGGACTAAGGAAGAACTCACCCGTGTGGGAGAAATCTGTCTGCGTAACAATGTGATTGTCATTGCAGATGAAATACATTGTGAATTGGTTTATCCTCCCAAAGAATATACCCCTTTTGCATCCATATCCGATGATTTTCTCCAACACTCCATCACCTGTCTGTCACCAAGTAAAGCATTCAATATAGCCGGACTTCAGATCGCCAATATCGTATCTGCCAATGAAGATTTCAGAAAAAGGATCAACCGGGCAATCAATATCAATGAAGTGTGCGATGTCAATCCGTTCGGCATAGAAGCCACAATTGCGGCATACAACGAGGGAGAAGACTGGCTTGTTCAGCTGCTTGATTATCTGAAAGGGAATTACGACTACATGTGTGAATATTGCAAAACATATTTACCGGATTTTCCCTTGACCCGATTGGAAGGAACCTATCTTGTCTGGATGGACTGTACCCACACTCATCTCACTTCCGCTGAACTGGACAAACGTCTGAAATCCGAAGCCGGACTATGGCTTAACCAAGGTGACATGTACGGTTTGGAGGGTGAAGGATTTATGCGCTGGAATATTGCCTGTCCAAGAAGCGTCCTGACTAAAGGTCTGGACAGATTCCGGCAGTTTGTGGAAAAATCCGGTTTCTGACAAGACCAGTACAGACCAGTCAGGGGTACTGCTATCTGTCAGTTAAAAAGAAAAACAGTTTTTCTGAGGCAATCATCAGACAAACTGATCTGCAAGGCCGTCTTCAATGACGGTCTTTTTCTTTATGCAGCCTGAATTTCAAGGGTGAAAGGCCTGTTTTCCGGACAAAGAATTTCCCGAATACGGATTGGTTTGAAAAGCCGAGATAATCAGCAATTTCCTTAATATCCAAATCGGTACATTCCAACAATTTTCGCGCGTCTGCGCATAATAATTCTGAAATGTGAAATCCCACTGTATGGCCGGTTTGCTTTTTAATGATCCTCGACAAATAAGTGGTGGAAATATGCAGCTGGTCCGCATAAAACTGAATATCATGATTGTGACGATAATAATGTACCAGCAGTTTCTTGAAATTCCGGAAAATCTCACAGGTCCGTTTGACATATACCGGCGTGTCTCTGTTCTCCCGACATAATGCATCTGTAATCTGCAACAGCAGGAAACTGCAAAGATGGCGAACGATTCCGTCCTTGTACAGGGACATGTGGTCCAACTGACTGGAAAACAAAGCCATTGTCTGCTGTAGATAAACCGCTCTGTCCTGTTCAAGATGAAACACGGGCAGACGATAGTCACCCAGGTAACGTGACACCTGATTGTAAACCGGCTGACCATCCGGCAAACTGTCAAAATAATCCGGAGCAATATAAATGACAGACATCCGGAAATCCGAACTTACCTCATCCAACAAACTTTCCGTACTCGGCGTCAGAACGAGCAAATGGTCCACCAAAACCTCATAATGATAAAAAGCATCCTTAATGACTCCCCTGCCTTGGGTTATCAACAAAAAGAAAAATCCGTTTTTTATCGTCACAGGACAGCGTGCTGTTATTGAATGATCTGCAATCCGCCCACACACCCGATCTGAGATTTTCATTATGTCTGTAAGTGAAACATTCATGCCTGGCAATATTTTATGGGCAAAATTACACTTTGTTTCGTTTCTGACCAAAATTGGTCATTCTTTTATCACAATCAAATCAAAAAATAGACAGAACTTTGCAGAGTTTTTCACAGAATCCTTTATAGAATGAAAATGGATAAATATCTTCTTCGGCGGTATCTGCTGTTTTGTGTTTCGTTATTCGTCAATGCGTTGGGAATTGCCTTTATAACAAAAGCCTCTCTCGGAACCTCCCCCATTACAAGCGTGACTTATGTCCTGAGTATGTGCACTCCCTTTACGATCGGACAATGGACCATCATGTTGAATATCCTTTTTGTAGTGATAGAACCATTCCTGATGACCAGACAGGATCTGAAATCGGACTTGCGGATGTTTCTGCTTCAGATTCCCATCTCCTTCTGTTTCGGTATGTTCATCGACCTTTCCATGAATATTCTCTACTGGCTTAATCCCGTGGAATATGTCAGTATGTTTACCGATCTGCTGATCGGATGTGTCATTCTGGCAGTTGGCATAGCACTGGAGGTCAAAGCCAATGCAGCCATGATGGCTGGAGAATATTTTGTCAAGGTCATTACCAAACGGTTTAAAGGTGAATTCGGTTATATCAAACTGGGATTTGACGTGACGCTGGTGGCATTGGCCTGCATTTTGTCTCTGACATTCATGTCGGGCGTATACGGAGTACGTGAAGGTACCGTAGTAGCCGCACTGATTGTGGGTCCGATAGTCCATTTCGTTACCCCTTATTACCGTTTTCTGGATCAATGGATTACCGATCCGACTGTACAGGAAACGATGATACAGAAGCAAGGACACTATCCGGTTATTACGATAGCACGCGAATACGGAAGTGGCGGTCATCTGCTTGGTGAGATGCTGGCCAAAGAACTGGGACTGAAACTTTATGACAAGGAGTTCATCCACATGGCAGCGCAGCGAAGCGGAATCGACGAACAATATATCGCTCAAAACGAGCAATCCATTCCTTCCTTCTGGTTAAAATGTATCTTGTCGAAAAACAGCGAACAGCCGCTGGAATCCAGTCTGTCATCAGACGATATACTGTTTGTAGCAGAAAGCAAGATCATTAAAGAACTGGCCGAAAAAGAATCCTGTATTATCATAGGACGTTGTGCTGATTTCATACTGAAGGATAATCCGAATGTTTTAAAGGTTTTCTGTTATACTGACCTGAACAATGCGGTAAACCGATGTATCAATGAATACGGAATTGCAAGCGGGCAGGCTGAATCTGAGATCAAAAGAATAAACCGTAACCGTATCCATCACTATGAATATTATACGGGAGACAAATGGGGAGAACCGCATCACTATCATCTGATGCTTAATACCGGGAGCATCGGGTTGGATACGGCATGCCAGCTTGTCAAGAGTGTTTTTTCTGATTTAAAAAAGTAAACCAAAATCCGCTCTATCATCAATGCCTGCATGTCTCTGTTACAATATCTCCAGCCAGAAAAGAATACAGTGATTGATAAAAAATCTGTAATTTGGGTATATCATTTTTATCATGTAATGATTAAATATAAACCATTCTCTTTTATTGGTACAACTTGTCTCGCATCCTTTGCCTTATCTTGTTTGTCTCGTATGTGTTCATATCGAAACGTTCGAGCAATGATCACTTCTGCTCTGCAACCACCCAACAATGTTATTATTGATATGGATTTTATTTATGACAAGTTATTTAATTTTATAATAAATGTTAAAAAAATAATTCAGTCGTTTTTTTGCATTATTTTTTTGTACATTTGCAAAAATTCAATTATAAAGAATTATCACTACTGTTCCGTAAAAGTGGATAAATAGTTTTTTGAAATTGTTGAAATATTGTCTAATATACGGTTTTTGAAATGAAACGGACTTGATTTTGCAATTTTGCAGTCTAATACAAACGGCTACGATGTTCCAAGACAAATACGTTTTCTCTCAACGAGCCGCTTTTCTGAACATAACTCTGTTCAACGATAGTGTGTCTATTGTCCAACATGATATGAAGTTGAAACGTTCGGCCTATGAAGTCTTGCTTACTTAATATATCATTGACAGACCAAACTCACTTGCTGACTTGTTCAACGAGACTAATTTCAATGATGTCAAAGATCTATATGATCCCCTGATTCCGGAGCTATTTAATTAATTTTTAACCCTTCCCATTTAAATGGGACACTAATGAAAGATCATGAGAACTAAAAAGAATTTTTTGAAAGTTTTTGTAAGTATGGTGGTAGTAGGATTTAGTACTTATGCCGGTTATAAGACTTATGATGATTACACCAAAGTAAATGAAGCGGATTTGTTAATTGCAGACGTAGAAACATTTGCAAATAATGATGAAGCTTGGAATCCTTACTGTTATAGCGGAGGTAAAGGCAGTAATTCTTGTTCAATTGATGGTGGCATAACAATCGCTGGATATGGTGTAAGCACAGCATGTAGTGTAAGTTGTAATAGTGGATATTATGCATGCTGCGGTATAAGATGCACATGCAAAAAGGGATAATGGTTTTAGATTAAAATATCTTTTTGAAAAATATAATATAATAGGTATTGGGATAAGGTTTAGGGGATTGATAAATTCCCTTTTCCTTAATTTATAATTATATACCAAAAGAATATTCAAGCACTAAAAGTCATGAAAAACATAATTAAATTCGCATTAATATCTTTGTTGGTGTCATGCACAAACAAGGACAAAACGGATATTCAATCTATAAAAATGAATTTCTCAGAAATAACGTGCATCAATCAGTCTGACGGAAGAATTGTTAACTTGGAGACTACGGATCATTCCTTAATTTATGATATATGTAATTTTAATGTGGATAAAGATACTTTTGTGGTTCATTCACGTGACTTTTTATACACATTTACATCAACCGGTAATTTCATAGGTCAAGTATCGCAAAAAGGACATGCCATGAATGAACATCTCCAAGTCTCCAATGTATTTTTTGGAGACGGACTGGTAGGACTTTACGATTTCAGTAAGAATGCCATTTTGAGATTTAATTTAAAAGGTCAGCTTTTGTCGGTTCAAAAATGCAGCATAGCGGATGAAGATATAAGACCCTTCCATATATATCCATGGAATGAGGGTTACATAGCATTGAACAGCTATGGAGGCGAAGCTGCCGAAAGAAAGACTTTATGTTTTCTGAATGAAGAACTCACCGAAGGCAAACCCATAGAAGGAAGGTCTTTATCTACAGGATTTTCAGCTTACGATAATATTCACATAGATACAAAAGGAAATGTGCTATATTGGGAAATGTTATGCGACACTTTGTTTACAATTGACAAGGGGGTTCTTAAACCATTGTTTGCTATTGATTTCGGAAAATATGCACTTCCTGATGACATCGCAAGAAAGGACGTTTATGAAAGAATAAATTATGTAAACAACTTAAAAGACAAAGGAAGGCAATTCGCTGGAATGGCTCGTTATTATCAAAGGATAGACCACATGATATATTTCTCATGCGTGTCTCCTGATAATCATATTGTTTTATGCCAATATAATGAAAACAAAGGAACTACACGCTTGTTTACAGTGGCCTTTGACAATAAACAATATACGACAGCACCTTTCTTTCTCATTAAAGAAAATTTCGTATATTGGGAAATTCGCAACAAGGATAATTTATTGTTAAATCCGGGACTATTTATATTTAATCTGAATTATTTCAAACGATAATGACAAAGTTTATTTTTATATTTATAATAAGTATATACTTCATTAGCTGCACAAGCCGAACAAAAGATACAGAAAATACGCAAATGCAATTGGCAGATAGTATTATATATGCTGATATAAATGGTAGGCGTCTTGATAGCTTAATATCTATAATCTCACAAAAAGGAGATTCACTGAAATTAATGGAGCTGTCTAATAAAGAGCAATTCTTATTTGTGAGATATTCCAATTATGGATGTAAAGATTGTATTAATTTTATTGTAAACACAATAAACAAACAAAATTTAAATGCAAAAATTTGTTTTTTAATAGCCGAAGTTCCTATTCAAGATTTACATGTGATTCAAAGTATAGAGAAACTTCAGGGTGCATACCGATTGGATTCATTTGATATTGATTTCGATTGTGCTTTAACCCCATACGTGTTTCAAATTAATCAAAAAGGAGAAATATGCCAGTTTTATATTCCAAATGAAGACTTTCCATATGAATTTGACCAATATTTAAGAAAATTCCAAGATAGCAGCATTTGAAAATACTCTTAGGAAAAAGCGGCTTTGGCTAAATTCTGTAATTCTGCAGTCTGTCATCAGACGATATACTGTTTGTTGCAGAAAGCAAGATCATTAAAGAACTGGCCGAAAAAGAATCCTGTATTATCATAGGACGTTGTGCTGATTTCATACTGAAGGATAATCCGAATGTTTTAAAGGTTTTCTGTTATACTGACCTGAACAATGCGGTAAACCGATGTATCAATGAATACGGAATTGCAAGCGGGCAGGCTGAATCTGAGATCAAAAGAATAAACCGTAACCGTATCCATCACTATGAATATTATACGGGAGACAAATGGGGAGAACCGCATCACTATCATCTGATGCTCAATACCGGAAGCATCGGGTTGGATACGGCATGCCAGCTTGTCGGCAACGTTTTTACTCATTTTAAGAAGTAACAACAGGCTGATTCTATTTTTTATAGGCGCCAGAATATTGTTTTGCTACAGATATACGTAATCGCAAGAGGCGCTTTAGATTATTTCTGTAATTATTTCTCGTGACACTTTCATACGATCTTGCTGATCTGCGAAAGTGTCACCTTCTGTATAAACAGCTCATTTGACTCAAGCACAAGGTGAATCAGTCCGTTTGGGCACAATACAATCAAGATCATACATAGAATCCCATAATAAGGATTTGTCCTTTTCACATTTTGATTGTCTTTTGTCTTCATGCTTCTGTTTTTGGTTGCTAAAATAGAGATATTCTTCTCATATCAGATGATCCGTCTGGAATCAAAAATATACTCTATTTCCTTTTTATATCTCTTTTATATTTCCATCCCACCAATAGAACAGAAGAAGAAATATCCAGATTGATTTAAAATCTGTAATTTGGGTATGCTATCTTTACCTGATTTAAAATATCTTTGTAAAAGATAACAGAATCTGAAAAAATAAAAGGAATGAATGCACCATCACGAATGACCGGCCTCATACTGGCCACCCTGACGGCTTTCAACTCTTCACCCCTGCTTGCACAGGAATATAAAAAGAGAATGTCTCAGGATCAGGAAATAAATGAAATTGTAGTGACAGGCACACGAAACGAAACAGATGTGCGCCATTTATCACAGACTGTATCAGTTGTCAGCCGTCAGCAAATAGAGGATGCCATGCAACCTTCATTGTTACCGGTTCTGTCACAACAGGTACCGGGACTTTTCGTGACATCACGCGGTGTGATGGGTTACGGTGTTTCGAATGGAGCAGCCGGTGGTCTTTTTCTTCGTGGTCTGGGCGGTGGCTCCGGACGACTGATGGTAATGATAGACGGCCATCCCCAGTATGCCGGCATATTCGGTCATCCCATTTCTGACGCATACCAGTCCTTTCTGGCCGAACGGGTGGAAGTACTTCGCGGGCCTTCATCTGTGCTTTACGGTTCGAATGCGATGGGTGGTGTCATTAATATTGTAACCCGTAAGATGCAGGAAGACGGCATCAAGACCCATCTGCATGCCGGATATGGCTCCTATAATACGCTTGAAACAGAATTGACCAACCGTATCCGTAAAGGACGATTCACCAGTGTCATCTCGGGATCTTATAACCGTACTGACGGGCACCGTGCTGACATGCAGTTTGAACAGTACGGTGGATATGCCAAACTGGGATACGAAATGACTTCACACTGGAATCTGCGTGGAGATGTCAATATCACCCATTTCAATGCGTCTTATCCCGGACCGGTAAGTGCTCCGCTGCTTGACGGCGACCAACGTATTACACGCGGCATGACTTCAGCCGCAATCGATAATCATTACGGAAAAAGTAGCGGTACGGTCAGCTTCTTCTATAATTGGGGCTACCATAAAATCAATGACGGTTACACACCGTCAGCAGGTGAAACCCCTCAAGACGACAGATTCCGCTCTACTGACAATATGATGGGAGTTTCACTTTACCAATCCACCCGTTTTTTTGAAGGAAACCGTACCACGATAGGATTTGACTGGTTCCGATATGGCGGACGTGCATGGAATGAGTACATCAGTGGCGAAAAAGCCGGTACGGAATCAGAACTAGTCGACAAACATGAAAATGAACTTGCCGGATACATTGATTTCAGACAGGATATCATTTCATGGATGACCCTCAATGCCGGTCTTCGTGCAGATCACCATTCCCGCATAGGCTTGGAATGGGTTCCTCAGGCCGGATTGGCATTCCATCTTCCACAGTCTGTCGAACTGAAAGCATCTGCATCAAAAGGTTTCCGCTATCCTATCCTGCGGGAGATGTATATGTTTCCTCCTCAGAATCCTGATCTTGAGCCGGAATCCATGTGGAATTATGAACTCGCATTATCACAACAGTTGACAGAGTACCATTTGACCTATGGCATAAACATCTTCTATATTGATGGAAAGAACCTGATTATGACCCTTCCCAACCCGGGCGGAAGTGGTATGCTAAACCAGAATTCAGGAAAAATCAGACATGGCGGGGTGGAAGCAGAAGCTGCATGGCAAATCAATTCGCATTGGGCAGTCAACACAAATTACAGTTATCTTCACATGAAGGATCCTCTTGTCGGTGCACCGGAACACAAATTATATGCCGGAGGTCAATTTTCATGGGGACGCTGGAATATCAATACCGGACTGCAATATATCAACGGACTGTACACCAGTACCAGTCCTGAAAAAACAGAAAGCTTTGTCCTCTGGAACCTGAACATGTCATTTAGAGCCACCAACTGGCTTGACATTTGGGCACGGGGAGAGAATTTGCTGGCTCAAGATTATGAAATCAATGCAGGCTATCCTATGCCACACGCCACGGTGATGGCAGGACTTAATATCAGGTTCTGACCGTATAAATTCAAAACTGTCATTCATAAAAATAAAGCTTATGAAAAAGAAACACTTTTTTATGCTGTTGCTGGCAGCTATAATGGCTGCACCGGTTTACATTAATGCCCGGAATTTCTCGGAAAAAGGTACCCAAGCGGATACCGCAACATTGCCAAAGGTTTACATGTTCCGGAAAATCTCTTCAGAAAATCTGATCAGAATCTACGAAGCACTCGGACGTACGGCTCATGGCAAAGTGGCCGTCAAACTTTCAACCGGCGAACCGGGCGGACATAATTTTCTGAATCCGCAGTTAATCAAGGATCTGGTTCAGAAAGTCAATGGTACTATCGTAGAATGTAATACAGCATACGGTGGCGGACGTTCCAATACTGAAAGTCATCTGAAAGCAGCCAAAGACCATGGTTTCACGGCCATTGCCACAGTTGATATCATGGATGCCGAAGGTGAAACAGAACTTCCGGTCAAGGGAGGCAAGCATCTTACGCGCGACATCGTAGGCCGTAATTTTCTGAATTATGATTTTACTATAGTATTGTCTCATTTCAAGGGACATGCCATGGGAGGATTCGGCGGCGCCATCAAAAACATGTCCATTGGCATTGCTTCTTCCAACGGAAAGCGACTTATTCATTCTGCCGGAACCAGTACCACCAGCTGGGGAAATCCCAAACAGGATGATTTTTTGGAATCAATGGCAGAAGCAGCCAAAGCCGTAGCCGATCATTGTGGCAATAATATCCTGTATATCAGTATTGCAAACAATTTGTCAGTCGATTGTGACTGTGACTCTTCACCGGAAGATCCTCAAATGGGAGATATCGGCATTCTGGCCTCATTAGATCCCGTAGCACTTGACCGTGCCTGTACGGATCTGGTTCGTAATTCAGACGACCACGGCAAAATCCATCTCATTGAACGAATCGATTCCCGCCACGGTATGCATACCTTGGAACATGCAGAGGCTATTGGCCTGGGTAGTCAGAAATACCAGTTAATCAAACTCGACTAAAGGATTCTTCTGAATCATGTAATGATACTATCTGCCTTCTGCTGAATGTAATAAGATTCAGCAGAAGGCAGATATTTTTTTAAGGCCAATCATATTTATCTTCTTTGATACATAATTTTTTTGGAACCAGATATCCGGAAATTCCATACTGACATATTAATACTTCTTTTACATCTATTTTTATTGAAAAAACATGATTTTTCAATATTTATTTTATAACTTTCACATGGAAAACGGATCAAATACAAATTGATCGTCTTCCATTGATGTATTTATAAATAAAATCAACTTATTAATAACCCAATAAAAATTATGCGTATGAGTTACCAGAACAAAACATTTAAGAAACGGGAGGTTTATAAAGCACCGGAATGTAATATTATAGACATTCAGTCTGGAGAAAAAATAATGGCGTCAAGTCCTGAAGACGTCAACGCTACCCATGAAGGTTTTGAAGAGGACGATTATGAATGGTAGTAGATCATCAACAATCATTTATACCATGAAAAAATATCAGAAATCAACTTTCGCCATATACCTTATGGCAGCCATGATGCTAGGCGGAATAATTACGGCATGTAATGACGGGGAACTTACAGGCGGTTCCACTGAGTTTGCAGAAAAAACACAAATGGTTTTCAAGGCTGAAATTGCTCCTAAACGTACCATTCTACAGCCTGACAATTCTGTATATTGGGAAGAAGAAGATGCCATATCGTTATTTGATCCTATACACGACAATAATTATTTTGTAACCACACAAGGTGGAGCTTCTGTGACCTTCTCCGGAGAAGCAACCTCATCTGAAGGTACTTATCATGCACTTTACCCCTATAATGAAAAAGCCCAATTCGATGGAAACCATATTACCACAGAATTACCTTGGATACAAACCGCTCGTGCCGGAAGTTTCAGTCAAAGCCTCAATCCGGCTGTAGCAACGGCCGACGCAAACAGGAATCTGGTATTCAATAATGTATGTGCGGTCGTAAAATTCACACTAAATGCTAATGGACACAACATAACCAAGGCTACATTAGCTGGTAATAACGGTGAACATTTGGCTGGTACTTTACAAATTGATGTCTCTTCACCTGAACCTGTAACTACGATTGCAAATGATGATCAGGCTAAATCGGAAGTAGAACTGCACGGAACATTAAATTCTTCCAATGCCTACTATTTTGTTGCAGCTCCAACAGAACTGACACAAGGACTGACATTGACACTTTATAATGACAAAGGACAAATATGGCAACGTAAGGGCAACAATGCAGTCACACTCTCTGCAGGCCGCATATTAAATCTAAACGAAATCAAACCGGATCAATTTGCCCCTGCCGACGGCTATGAGAAAGATGCTGATGGGGTTTATCACATTTATAACGCTACAGGACTTCTGCATTGGGCATCACAAACTGACTGTCTGACCAGTAATGTCATTCTGGAAAATGATATAGACATGACCGGACTTGACTGGACTCCGCTAGGTACAAATCTTGAGAATGGTTATTCAGGAATTTTTGACGGTAATTCCAAAACCATAAAAGGACTGACAATCAACAGTGAGAATGGTAATGTAGGATTTTTTGCGACATTGGCTACATATTCAAAAGTTAAAAATGCAATATTCACAGATGCGAGTGTGAAAGGTGGAAGCGGCTCAGTAACCGGTGTTGTAGCAGGTACCAATTTAGGCATAATTGACAACTGTGATATCAATAACTCAATTGTTTGGGGACTAACTGCAGGAGGTATAACCGGAAATAACAGCATTCAAGTCATCAACTGCAATGTCAGCAATATCAATGTCAATACAGGATTTAGTACTGGTAATGTCGGTGGTATAGCAGGAATCAGCTATGGAAAGATTGAATGCTGTACTGTTTCGGGAAAATCAACAATATCCGCTAATGTTCCAAGTGGAAATGCTGGTGGAATTGTGGGTTCTACATCCCAGGAAGGCGACATACCGACCAGTGGCAGACTTTTAAAATGTGCTGTTTCGGATATTACAATCAGCGGTATGCGAGCCGGAGGTATTGCCGGTGAAAACCAATTCGGTGTCGTGGCACAATGTGTCGCCAATCGGGTTTCAGTTACTTATGAAGTTTCCTCTGCAAGCACGTGTCTTGGCGGTGTGGTCGGCTATAACTCTAGAGGAAATGTTATAGCCAGTTATTCTGCCTACTCTTCAATTTCATATCAACATGGAACTGCTGAAGGTTTAGGGGGAATAATTGGAACTATTAATAGCAGTGAATCAACAATCTATGGTTGCTATTCTACTAATGTCAGTTTCTCAGCAGTATCAGCCAATACCGGTGCTATAGTCGGTCATACGACAGGCAGCGTGATTTCATGTTATGCTATCTCGTCTGATAATAATATCAAGCTTATAGGTAGCGGCCAGGGTCAAGCAAAACATTGTGTAGAGATTGGCGAAACAAATTTTGAGACACTGATTGATAAAGTCAGCGATTTGGTTACAGAAGACGGTACGGTATGGAAAGCTTCTGAAATATGGAATATTACAGCTTCCGGCTATCCAACTATTCAAGGTGATTATATAGGCAATATCGCCGACGCCGTTCAGTAGACAGTTTGAATCCGCAAAATTTTTGTAATGCAGAAAAATGAGGTGTATCCTATAAAACTGAAAGAAGTTACAGGTACACCTCATTTTTTATGGCGAACATCACAGATTGATTTACACTTCAAGGTGTGACAGTTGCTTATGGCAGTAAAGTTTTACGTCCATTAATAATATAAATACCCCTTGGAAGCATTTCAGCAGCATCAGCCTCTGTTACATTTTGCAAAAGAAGTATACCATTTACAGTATAGACATCTCCTTTGGATATATTTTCTTGCAACACATGTATAGAAGTCGTTTCTTTTTCAAACACTTCAATATACTGTAACAGACTTTCCAGCAATCTGACAAACGCACCTGTTTCAGCATAAGTGCCATTCAAAGCGTTATTGACATTACTGATTGCTGCTGCCAGATTTTTCCCACTGGCAGACTGACGTTGTTCTGCTGTTGCCTGATCCAGAATCTCCAGTGCTTCAGACTGTTTATGATAAAGTTCCTCCGCAGCTTCCACATCAGCTGCACTTTGATTCATTTTTCCTTGTAATTCAGAATAAGTCTGATTCAAATCATTAGCCAACGCTATAAGTTTTCCATCATAGTCTTTCCGATGGTTTTCAGCTTTTAATTCACATGTCTTGAATATTCTGTCATATGCAGCCTTTGCTTCTTCTATTCCTTCATAGTTGACCGGATTTTCCTTTAAACATTCGTTCACCCGCTCCTCATATTCACTTCGTGCAGCAAATTCTTCAGCATAGACCTGTTCCAATTGTTCTTTCAATGTGTTTTGGGCAGTCAGCCACTGTTCATTAATTTTCTTTTTTTTAGCAATACCTTCATCCGCCAGTCCATCCAGATAAAGATCAATAGCTGGAATATAACTGTAATACTGGCTTTCACGGTCAATCTCCTGAATCAGTATCTGAAACCGGTTGTCAGCCTCATTGTAAATCGTATCTCCTCTGCTTTCTGCAGCATTCACAGACCAGATATTTCCGGCAGAAATACAAAGTACAAACACTAAAATCCGTAATAAAATGTATTGATTTCTCATAAATATTAAATGAAAACTTTTTTCTTGACACCCCCTTCTCAGTAGGTGAATTAACAGTCTAAAAATAGTAATAAATCAGGGAATTACATCAAATATGGCTATTTTTATTTATCACCACAAAAACGGTTTAATGATCCGTTTCATCCCTTTTTCGCATTATCCACCCCTGTGGTTTTAAAATTATTCTCCGATTCGGCTGCACGGAACAGTTCATTTTGTACAGTCGCATACGGTTTGGCTGCATTGGTCTGCGAAACGACTGGTGCCAGGCGCTCTTTCAGTTTCGTATTGCGTTTCTGTACCGTCATATTACGCACGGCATATCCCAAAGCCTTGGGAGTACCTACCAATACACAGATTTTTTTGGCACGCGTGATTCCCGTATAAACCAGATTGCGTTGTAACATGACGTAATGAGTCATCAGGACAGGCATAACGACAACCGGATATTCCGATCCCTGTGCCTTATGAATGGTTGTGGCATAAGCCAGCGTCAGTTCATCCAGTTCCGTATATTCATATTCCACCGGTTTTCCGTCAAAATCCACAATCAACACGCGATCCTCCGTGTTGACATCCTGCACATACCCCAGATCTCCATTAAATACTTCTTTATCATAGTTATTCCGGATCTGCATCACCCGGTCTCCAATTCTGTAAATAAAACCGCCACGGTTCAGTCCACCTCCTGATGAATTCAGCGCTGACTGCAAAAGCAAATTCATGTTTGTTGCCCCCACCACACCGCGCTGCATGGGAGTAAGGACCTGAATCTGACTGTTGTTCAGTCCGTAAGCTTTTGGCAACCGTGTCTTGACAAGTCCGACAATGGTCTGTGCCACCTGTTCGGGATCTTCCATTGGAATAAAAAAGAAATCAGAATCCGACCCATTGCTGACATTCGGATACTGACCCTGATTAATGGCATGAGCATTCATTATTATGCGGCTAGTCTGTGCCTGACGGAAAATACGTGTCAGACGTACAACCGGGATACGTTTCGATTCGATAATGTCACGAAGCACATTTCCGGCCCCGACACTGGGCAACTGGTCTATATCCCCTACCAGAATCAGGCGCATGTGGACAGGGATGGCCTTCATCAGACTGTTCATCAGGACAATGTCTATCATGGAGCATTCGTCAACAATCAGAGCATCGCCATCCAGAGGATTGTCTTCATTCCGTTTATAGCCGTCCACCGGTTTATATTCCAGTAACCTGTGAATGGTCTTGGCTTCCATTCCAGTGGCCTCACTCATCCTTTTTGCGGCACGCCCCGTCGGTGCAGCCAACAGAATGCGAAGTCCGGCCGAACGTAATGCCGCAATAATCCCCTGTGTCGTAGTTGTTTTCCCTGTACCCGGTCCTCCAGTCAGCACCATGACTTTCGAAGTCAGTGCCTGACGGATAGCAGCAAGTTGAACCTCATCGTATACAATACCATTAGCCTGATCCGGTCTGGCAAAATCAAAACAACCGGTCAGAATACTCCCTCCCGTATCATCCAATAAAGACAGCAATCGGTTTGCCGTTCCGCATTCGGCATAATAAAATGGCGGCAAGTAAATAACCTCATCCTCCAGAATGACATCCTGACGCTCTATCATGTCGGCCAATGCACAACGTACTGGCCCTTCCTCCGCCTCCAGAAGACGACAGGCCGTAGTAACCAGCTGCTGTTCTTCGGCATAAACATGTCCGTCGTTGGAAAGCTGATTGAGCGTATAGACAATTCCACTCCGGCAACGGCGCAGATCATTCTTTTCATAGCCCATCTTTCCGGCGATGGTGTCAGCCGTCTTAAAGCCGATCCCCCAGATATCATCAGCCAGACGGTATGGATTATCTTTCACTTTATCAATGCTTTCCTTACCATAGGCACGAAATATCTTGGCGGCAAAAGCCGTACTCACCCCATATCCTTGCAAGAAAAGCATCACATTCTTGATTTCCTTCTGGCGTTCCCAGCTTTCTCGGATCTTCTCTACGCGTTTTTTCCCGATACCGGGTACTTCGTAAAGACGTTCTATATCCGTTTCTATCACTTCTATTGTTTCCAGACCAAACTGACGCACAATCAGTTGGGCATACTTAGGCCCTATTCCTTTGACAAGTCCGCTGCCCAGATATTTCTCAATCCCATAAAGTGTAGCCGGCATCACTTCTTCCCAGGTTTCCACAACAAACTGGCTGCCATAGCGTTTGTCCATTTTCCAGTTTCCTTCGCAAAGCAATACGCTACCCACAGGTACATCCAATAAATTACCGACCAGTGTCACCGCTTCACGGTATCCTTTCACCTGGACTTTCATGACCGAATAACCGTTCTCGGGATTCTGATAAGTAATATGTTCGACAACACAACGGATCTTAATCATTTTATTTTTTTTCTTATATTCTGTTTCTGGAGAAACTGTCTGTAATGCGGTCTCGCAGAATCAGACAGCCACCGGCTCTGCAGGTACAAAAATAAGACTTGTTTTATTGTCAAGCAAAGAAAAATGAATCTTTTCACGTCTCGGAGAACTTTCAGAATATCCTATTTCCGTTTTTTCAGAGTCCTTAAAAACAAAGTTCTGACCGAAAAAATATTGGAATTAAATCCACGGATATTTTCTTTTTTCGTACCTTCATACTATAAATACAACGAATATTACATATATCTAACGAAAAATCAATTATTATGAAAGGAAAAACTATCCTGATTACAGGAGCGACAAGTGGTATTGGTGAGGCTTGTGCCAGAAAATTTGCAGCAATGGGCAGCAATCTGATCCTCAACGGCAGAAATGAGGATAAACTGGAACGTCTGAAACAAGAACTGACTGCTTTGGGAATAGAAGTCCTGACTCTGCCATTCGATGTGCGCGACCGTCAGGCCATGCGCCAGGCCCTTGATTCCCTTCAAGGACAATGGAAAGCCATTGACGTACTGATCAATAATGCCGGACTGGTATTGGGCATGGACAAGGAACATGAAGGGTCACTCGATGAATGGGATGTGGTTATTGATACCAATATCAAGGCCTTGCTGGCCATGACGCGTATGATTGTGCCTGGTATGATAGAACGTGGTTGCGGACATATCATCAATATTGGTTCCATAGCCGGTGATGCAGCTTATGCGGGAGGCAGTGTCTATTGCGCCACAAAAGCTGCCGTGAAAGCCCTTTCTGACGGATTGCGCATTGATCTGGTTGACACACCATTGCGAGTAACGAATATCAAACCCGGCATGGTGGAAACAAACTTCTCAGTTATCCGTTTCCGTGGTGACCAACAAAAGGCTGATGCCGTTTATGAGGGAATACAACCTTTGACCGGTGATGATATTGCTGATGTGGCTTATTATGCAGCTTCTGCTCCTGCACATGTACAAATTGCAGAAGTGTTGGTGATGCCTACTTATCAGGCGACAGGCACTATCTGTCACAGGCAGAAATAAGCCAGATACATCTTTCATTGGCATATTTTTGAATGTTTCACCGGATTATTTAATTGACATGACTATCACCTCACTCGTTGAAAACACCAGTTGCAAGGCGTTACCTGTAGAACATGGTCTGAGTCTGCATATCCGCCTGGATGACGGCCGTTCCGTTTTATTCGATATGGGACAGAAACAGTTGTTCGCCGATAATGCAGCCCGTCTGAATATCAATCTCTCAGAAGTGGATCTGGCCATCGTGTCACACGGCCATTATGATCATGGCGGTGGTCTTCAGACATTTCTTGAGATCAACAGTAAAGCCAATATCTATCTGAACTCCCATGCTTTTGAACCGCACTATTCCCTGCGCATGAACGGCTTGGCTTATATTGGACTCGACCATGATTTGAAAGATAACTGCAGACTGGTATTTTGTGAAGGTGAGACACTGCTTGACAACGGGCTTGTTCTCTTTTCCAATGTCAGGGGTAATCATCTTAAGCCTACAGGCAACAAACTGCTTTTCGGGCCGACGAAAGAGCAAAACGACGACTTCTGCCATGAGCAGAACCTGATCATCAAAGAAAATGACAGGACCGTTCTATTTGCCGGATGCGCTCACAGCGGAATTCTCAATATCATTCAAAAAGCAGAAGAGATTGCAGGCGGTCCCCTTACCCATGTCTTTGCCGGAATGCATCTGGTCAAAAGCGGATTGTCGGAAGCAGAAGAAACGACATTTATCCTTTCATTGGCAGACAGATTACTGGAAAACCACCATTGCCAATATTTCACCATGCATTGTACCGGTTTACCCCAATACGAGATACTCAAAAAACGAATGGGAAACTCCATTAACTACCTGAGTTGCGGAGATTGCGTCCGGATTTAATATCTATCAATTACAACAAATATCAATAGCACAGGATATTCCCCGCATTTTTGTATATTATTCGGAAAATATTATTTTTGTAGCCCTTAAAACAGGCTACGCCTGCCGCATCCGTCTCAATGACAGGATCCAGCAAAAACTAACCAAGGAAACAATGACAGATTTATCTAAAGGCGATCTGACCAAAGGCCCCATCACAGGGACAATGTTACGCTTTGCCTGGCCACTTATGCTGGGTAATCTGCTGCAACAATGCTACAATATAGCCGACACGCTCATCGTTGGCCGCGTGCTGGGTGCCGGTGCACTGGCAGCTGTGGGTTCTTCCTATACACTGATGGTGTTCATTACTTCCATCTTCATCGGATTGTGTATGGGATGCAGTGCGGTCTTTTCCATGCAATATGGCGCCCGTGATCTGAAAGAACTGAGATCAAGCCTTTTTTCCTCTATCCTGATTATCGGAAGCGTTACACTGGTACTTAATGTCTTGTCAATCATCTTTCTTTCGCCTATTATCCACCTGCTCCAGACTCCTGATGAAATCACCGGCCTGACGTATGATTATCTTTTTATCATATTCCTGGGCATAATCTCGGTCTGTCTCTATAACTTTTATGCCTTCCTGCTTCGGGCCATAGGCAATTCCTTTGTACCTCTCCTTTTCCTGATGGTTTCAGTCATACTGAATATCGGGCTCGACCTTCTGTTCATTCTTGTAGCCCGAATGGGTGTAGAAGGCGCCGCACTGGCCACCGTCATAGCCCAATCAGCAGCAGCTGCAGGTATCGTCGTTTATACCTGCCGTTTATTTCCCGAACTCCGGCTGACCCGCAAGGATTGTGCCATCCGTCCCCATGCCATAAAGAGAATATCGTCTTACGCCTTCCTCACCGGAATACAACAGTCTGTCATGAATTTTGGCATACTGATGGTACAGGGACTGGTCAACAGTTTCGGCACAAGCGTCATGGCTGCGTTTGCGGCTGCGGTCAAGATCGATTCATTCGCCTATATGCCCGTACAGGATTTCGGTAATTCCTTCTCCACCTTCGTCGCACAAAACTACGGTGCCGGACGCATCGAACGGATACGGCGAGGAATCCGCAGTGCCATTCTGGTTACCACCTTATTTGCATTTGCCGTTTCAGCCATGGTCTTTTGGTGTTCTCCCTGGCTCATGTCATTATTCGTATCACCGGATGAAACGGCTATCATAGCCATCGGTGTGGAATATCTTCGCATAGAGGGCAGTTTCTATGTAGGCATCGGTTATCTGTTTCTGCTTTATGGTTTCTACCGTGCTGTCTGCCTGCCGTCCATGTCTGTCGTTCTCACAGTTGTTTCTCTCGGAACACGCGTGATATTGGCATACATTCTGGCTGCCATACCGTCCGTCGGTCATACAGGCATCTGGTGGTCTGTTCCTGTCGGTTGGGCATTGGCGGACATAGTCGGTGTATGGTATGGTTATAGAAAAAGGAGCCTTTCCGCTCCATAATTTTTCAGGCGTTACTTGCCCGTGTCCTCGTATAGTGTCACGGTTTCTGCAGGCTCACTGTTTCTGTTCCGGCCATATTACCCTCATATAAAGCAGGCCAAAAACTCCTTCATTTGCTTGCTCAATAAAAGAAATCCATTTAATTTTGTCAAGTTACTTAAAACATTCATTCATCATGAACAACAGAATTACAGACTTGTTTGGTATCCGTTATCCGGTCATTTCCGGTGGAATGGTATGGTGCAGTGGCTGGCGGCTGGCTTCAGCAGTCAGCAATGCCGGTGGCCTGGGACTGATCGGAGCCGGCTCCATGCATCCGGACACCCTGCGCGAACATATTGTGAAATGTAAGGCAGCCACAGACAAACCTTTCGGTGTCAACGTTCCCCTGCTTTACCCTGAAATGGAAACAATCATCGACATCATCATCAGCGAGAAAGTTCCCATCGTATTCACCTCTGCCGGTAATCCGGCCAAATGGACGCCCCTTCTCAAATCGCATGGCATTACGGTCGCCCATGTCGTGAGCAGTTCCAAATTCGCACGTAAATGTGAAGAAGCAGGAGTCGATGCAGTCGTAGCCGAAGGATTCGAAGCCGGTGGTCATAACGGCCGTGAGGAAACCACCACAATGTGTCTCATACCCGCCGTACGCCAGGCCACATCCCTGCCTCTCATCGCAGCCGGAGGCATCGCATCAGGAGAAGCCATTGCGGCAGTCATGGCTCTTGGAGCGGAAGGCGTACAGATCGGCACACGATTCGCTCTCTCAGCCGAAAGTTCGGCACACGACAATTTCAAGAATCTTTGTCTGACCCTCAATGAAGGTGACACTCGTCTGGTTTTGAAACAGCTTGCTCCCACCCGTCTTGTCAGGAGCGAATTCCTCAATCAGGTTCTTGCCGCCGAAACTGCCGGAGCCTCCGTGGATGAGCTGAAAGCCTTGCTGGGTAAAGGACGGGCCAAAAAGGGTATCTTCGAAGGCGACCTGCAAGAGGGCGAACTGGAAATAGGCCAGATAGCTTCCACCCTCCATCAAATGCAACCGGTGGACGAGATCATGCAGGACCTGATCAAAGGATACCGGACAGCCGTAGCCCGTATCATCTCTGATTGGGATTGAATCAGCAGACCGGCAACAACGGTCCTCATTCGAAAAATATAACTCATTTTGTCAGATTGTATATTTAGACCAAAGAAAAAATGAACTTTTTTTCATCACTCCGTCATCGTTGGCAGGCTTTCCTGCACAACGATGAACTGAAAGGGAAAATCTATTCTATCGTATTCGAATCCGATACGCCCAAAGGCAAACTGTTCGATATTTTGCTTATCGGCAGTATCATACTGAGCGTATTGCTCGTTATTTTGGAAAGTATGCACATATTCCCCTATTCTGCCTATCTCGTTCTGAGAATTCTGGAATACCTGCTCACTTTCTTCTTCACCATAGAATATCTGGCACGTATCTACTGCCTGAAAGAACCGCGCAAATACATCTTCAGTTTTTTCGGCATCATCGATCTGCTCGCGACCTTGCCGGTCTATCTCAGTTTTTTCCTTCACGGCACCCATTATCTGCTGGTCATCCGTGCGTTCAGACTGATCCGTGTGTTCCGTATTTTCAAACTTTTCCTTTTTATCAACGAAGGCAACCTGCTTCTGCGCTCTCTGTGGATCAGTGCGCCCAAAATCTTCATTTTCTTTTTCTTCGTCTTTATTCTGGTCACTTCCATGGGCACGGTCATGTATATGATTGAAGGCACACAGCCCGGTTCTGAATTCAACAATATTCCCAACAGCATCTACTGGGCCATTGTCACCATGACAACCGTGGGCTACGGCGATATCACACCGGTCACTCCATTGGGCCGTTTTCTGTCGGCAGTCATCATGCTTATCGGTTACACCATTATAGCTGTTCCCACCGGTATCGTTTCTGCCACCATGGTCAACGAACACAAAAAGGGCGTCCATCGCCGCTGTCCCCGCTGCAAACGTGAAGAAAGCGATCCCGCAGCCGTTTTCTGTAAATTTTGCGGCACCCGTTTGAAAAAGGACAAACAGCCTACCGAACATAAGGAACGCTTGGACGATGAACGTTTCTGATCCGGGCATCAACCATCTGTTTTGATTATCAGACAGTTTACTTACAGTTGGAGAACACTTTTTCCTCCTCCCCCTCCTCCCGTATCAGCCTGTTTCCAGGAGATCCGATTATTCTGCCATAAAAAACAGGCTAAAAAGTTTGCAGATTCCAGAAAAAGCACTACCTTTGCAACGTCAAAATCGGAGGGGGTAAGGCAAAACCGACCAAACCATCTGATTATGAACAAATATGGCGCTTTCGTCTAGCGGCTAGGACACATGCCTCTCACGCATGGAACACGGGTTCGATTCCCGTAGGCGCTACCATATTGAAACAATATCCTGTCAGGATTAAGAACAAACGGCGCTTTCGTCTAGCGGCTAGGACACATGCCTCTCACGCATGGAACACGGGTTCGATTCCCGTAGGCGCTACTCAAATACGGCTAATTATCTGATCAGCAATACAGATGGTTAGCCGTAATTTATTAATGTCAACCAGAGTATAAATTCCCTTTATGGCCCACAGCAGGACGACTTGCTCCTCAAGAGGGCAGACAGTATCAAGCGAATGAAATACCCCCACAATCACCGGCACATTCTCCGGATAGCCTTGCCGTCTATCCTTTCGAATATCACAGTCCCTCTGCTCGGACTGGCAGACCTGACCATCGTAGGCCACCTCGGCTCACCGGCATATATCGGTGCCATTGCCATCGGCAGCACGATATTCAACATGATCTACTGGATTTTTGCTTTCCTGCGCATGGGCACCAGCGGCATGACCTCACAAGCCTATGGTGCCGGACAAAAAACAGAAATACAACATCTTCTGTTGCGTTCACTCGCCGCTTCCCTTCTGGTAGCCCTGGCTGTCCTTATCCTCCAGACTCCCATTCTGAAAATCGCCCTCCACTTTCTCTCACCCACAACGGCCGTTCATTCTCTGGCCTCGGACTATTTCCGCATTTGCGTTTGGGGAGCTCCTGCCGTGCTTGGGCTTTACAGCCTGACCGGCTGGTTCATCGGACTTCAGGAAGCCAAATACCCTCTTTACGTAGCTGTCATACAGAACATTGTCAACATAGCAGCCAGTCTGCTGTTTGTGTTTGTCCTTCATGCAGGCGTCCGCGGCGTGGCTGCCGGCACGGTCATCGCCCAATACTGTGGTTTGTTGCTCTCCCTGATACTGGCTTTCAAGACCTGGCAGAAACATCAGCTTTCCGCTCTTGCTGACCATCGCGCCATCTTCAGAACCTCAGCCCTGCGACGTTTTTTCACCGTCAACCGCGATATTTTTCTGCGTACGCTCTGTCTGGTCAGCGTCACGCTCTATTTTACGTCTTCAGGCGCACAGCGTGGCGAGATCATCCTGGCCGTCAACGCCCTGCTCATGCAGTATTTCACCCTATATTCCTACTTTATGGATGGTTTTGCCTTTGCTGGCGAAGCCCTTTCGGGGCAATGCGCAGGTGCTAACGACCGGACCAAACTCCAGTCTGTAGTCCGCGACCTCTTTCTGTGGGGCGGCGGTGTGGCTCTTCTGTTCACGCTCTTCTATGCCATAGCGGGCAGCGGTCTGCTCGGCTTGCTGACCAACGAAACACAAGTCATCCGGGCAGCCGGTCCTTACCTCCCGTGGGCCATCGCCATCCCGTTTGCGGGACTTGCCACATTCACATGGGACGGTGTATTCATCGGACTGACAGCCACACGTTACATGCTCATTTCCATGAGTTCGGCCATGCTGGTTTTCTTTTCATCCTACTACCTTCTGTCGCCATATTTTGCCAATCACGCCCTTTGGCTGGCCTTCCTGCTCTATCTGGTCACACGAGGAGCCGTACAGCACCTGTTATATCAGAAAAAAATACTATCTTTGCGTAATAACCCCAATTTAACGTTACGTCAATGAATTATACAGGTATACTTATCGGGCTGGTCACTTTTCTGATCATCGGCCTGTTCCACCCCCTCGTCATTAAGGGTGAATATTATTTTGGTGTAAAATGCTGGTGGGCTTTCCTTATTCTAGGCATAGTCTGTGCGGCCCTCTCCCTTTGGATTCAGGATACCAACTGGAGTATCATAGCCGGTGTGATATCATTTTCCTCCTTCTGGTCCATTCTCGAAGTGTTCGAACAACGCGAACGCGTACGCAAAGGCTGGTTCCCGATGAATCCGAAAAGAGAAAAGGATTATGTCAGAAAAGAAGAAAAATAATATTATTTGAAATAATCTGGCTTATATACCATAAAAGCTGTCACATGATATCATAGTGAAGACCCATTCTTCATCAGTTTATAAAACTGATAAAACTCCACATATCCTATTTGTATAAGAATACAATATAAGAACCTAAATCATATACAATGGAAATATTAGCGTTCATCTCTTATTCTCGCAAAGATAAGATAATTGCAAATTGGCTTCATTCCAAATTAGAAAAATATCCCTATCCGGACTCCCTTGTCAAAATAGAAAACAGGCCACCAGATAAAAAATATCTTCGTCCAATATTTATTGACACGAAAGATTTGACTGTCGATGAACATCCCTTTAATGAAAAAATAAAAATAGCACTCAAAGAATCGAAATTCCTAATATTGATTTGCAGTAAAAATTCTGTTCGTTCAGAATATGTAGATAAAGAGGTGAAATATTTCTTGAAAGAGCATCAGAATGACTACTCCAAAATTGTACCTTTTTTTATAGATGAAGTTAGTGACAACATTCCTCCTTCCATTTCAAATTCAAGTGTAATGGAACGTCACTTTCCTATTTACAATACAGCTTTAGGAGAAAAAAGTGAAGCTAACATATATTGTTTCTATCAAATTGCAGCTTATCTTTTGAGTGTAGATTTTTCTTATTTATATAACAGATACGAAAACTATGCAACAAAAAAGAAAATACGTCATCGTTGGTACGTAGGGATCTTAATCACAACTCTTTTACTGATTATTGTAAGTCTATATTCTTTATTCAGAAAACAACAGGAATTGGTACGTTTTGAAAAGAACGTTTTTCCTCGCTCTGTAATGGTTGGGTACGTCAATAATTTTCTTTTACCAATTATCACATATATGAAAGACCATAACAGCAACTTTAAAATATATGTCCTGATGCCCACAAAACAGAATGAAATATTAGATCACCAAAAGCGTATTAACGACATCAGATATAAGTTAGTGAAAGAACTTAAAGTTGATTCTTTAAAACATGTAAGGCTTAATACAAATATCAAAAGAGGATCTACAGTAACAATGATATGTTCAAAAGACAACAAATATCACAACCTTTTTATAGATTTTGCCTCCACGACCAGTTCCTTTCTAGAAGTAGCAGAGTATAAAAAATCTCACAAAGTTTATGAACAAACAGAAATTGATGATTTGATATCAGAATATGCCCATACTTTTATCAGCGAAGCCAAACAAAGATTAAAAGACGACTCTGTTTTTGTGGATTTTTTTCTAACTCAAGATCAGTTTATTGAAAAATTAAAAGATTACAATAATAATCAATATTAATTTAAGAATCACGCAGACTAATAATTAACTACTAGGGTGTTAGTGAGGTGATGCCACACTGTTTGTTTGGTGACTTTTTTGCCTTATAGATACTGAAGCCTGATTCAATAATATCAGAAGAAATCTGATGAATGTCCTTATCTCATCCTTGAGCAATTCGCGCCGCCTGTCGAAGAACTTTATCATTTCCATACCCCAACAGACACGCCTGTTATTGGCGTTTCCGATGATATGGCTAATGATGTAGTTCCTGCATAGAGCGCAAGTCCTTCTCAGAGATTAAAACGGATTCGGCAAACTATCTGCCTTCTCTTTTATCAGCGTGTATTCAGATAAACAGACTGTTAAGCCGATATCCGTAACGAGAGCATCAAACAAGATATCCTACATATCTGACTTTGATTTTACAATACAAGCCTTCCTGTAACTCTCAGATACTCGGTTTCATAAATCTTGTATTGTGTTTGTGCTTCTATGAGATTGCTTTTTGCCTGTTTCCATTGAGACTGTGCATCAAGCAAATCGGTAAGCAACGCCATCGAAACATTATACTTGTTACTGGTCACTCTCAGATTCTCTTCCGCCTGTTTAAGTCCAGTCTCTGCGGTTTTGACAAGCTGATAACTGTCATAAATATTCTTTATCGCACTTTGGATTTCCAGATTCATCAGTCGCGAATTTTTACTCAATTCCAATTCAGCATTCCTGAAATCAAATTTTGCTTTTTTTACTTTATTCATATTTGCGCCCCATTCGAATATGGGAATTTTCACAGAGAGCATTACCGCCCCTAATCCGTCGCGGAATTCCTGTGAATACGGTACCAGACTTCCGTTGCCGGCATCCACCATACTGTTAAGCTTGATGTTGCCGTAATAGGTATATCCTGCAACAAGTCCTACTGTAGGCAACATGTCAGCACGCGACATCTGTATCTGTTTTTGCGTAACATCCATCTGATGCTTGAGCAGATTGAATTCAGGCCGCCCGTTAATGTCGCCAGTCAGCAGTCCCTGCTCGTTTACATGTATTGTCGTGTCTGTCAGTTCAAGTTCCGTACCGGAATCAATGCCGGTAATTCTGCATAGTGACATACGGCATAAGTCCTCTCCGTTTCTGGCTTTCTGTACCTGATATAAGACATCACTCCTGCTTGCCTCTATCCGCAAGAGTTCATTCTCCGTGCTAAGTCCTGCCCTGACAGCCGTTTCCACTTGAGAGTACAGCGCATCCATCTGTTCTTTATAGCTATCCAGCATTTTGACTTTTTGCCTGACAGCTATTAATGTCCAGTAAGCATTGTCTGCTTCTACCAGGACATCCATCATTGTCATTCTTTTCTGTTCTGCAGCAATCGATTCTCCCAGTTTCGAAAGTTTCTTCCCTGTCATTATCTTCCCTCCTGCATACAACGGTTGCGTAAGGGTTATTCCAGCCATATAAGTACCACGCATTCTCAAGTCCATCCCCATCATGTCCATATCCGGAAATACGTATGTAGCTGTAGCTGAAGCCTCGAATTTCGGAAGAAAGGCCGAACTTGCAATTTTGCTGTCCAGGTCTGACTGCTGGCATTTGAGCTCCGCCTGTTGTAGAGATTCACTTTTCGATAAAGCCATCTCCCGACACGAAGCCAGACTCAGTTTCAGTGTTTCCTGAGCTGTCATGTTGACATGACCAATAAATATAAAGGCAGTTGTCGTAAACCATATTTTAAAAGATCCTGTTCTCATATATATCTGGTTTTTAAGTTTTTCAATTTACGATTCAGCAATAACAGACTAAATTTTCCTGATATTGAAAAGCAACGTATAGAAAACCGGCAACAATATCAATGTGATAAGCGTACCTACAGCCAGTCCTCCCATTATGGTGATAGCCATTGAACTATACATCGGGTCCGTAATGAGTGGTATCATGCCCACAATTGTGGTGAGTGATGCCATTAATACCGGACGCACTCTCGATACTGTGGCTTCAATAACAGCCGTATACGGCAATTTCTTTTCTTCGGTCTGCAGCCTGTTGATTTCATCCACAAGTACAATTGCATTCTTTACCATCATACCGATCAATCCCATCATGCCTATGATTGCCATAAATGTCATGGGCTGGTTTGTTATCAATAATGAAGGAACAATGCCGCAGAATACAAACGGGAAACAAATCAGTATGAGTATCACCTTTTTCCAGCTGTTGAACAGCAGCAGAAGTATGGCCAGAATAATAAAAATGGTAAGAGGTACATATTTCATCAGGTTATTGATGGCTTCGCCCTGTACTTCTCCTTCGCCTACCCATCTCATACTGTATCCCGTCGGCAAATCAATAGCTTCAATCTCCTTTTTTATTGATTCAACCACTTTTGCCGGTGTAGCTCCGTCAATTTCCGAGTCAGGATCACATTCTGCTTCTATAACCCTTTGTCCGTTCAGACGCATCACTGCGTCTTCATCCCACTTCATTGTTATACCTTCCGTAACACGGCTCAGAGGTGTGGAACGGAAAATCTTGTCCTGAAGCTCGCTCATTCCTTTTCCTCCTGCAATAGCAGAATTAAGCTCGTCGTTAGACAGATGAAGATTCATCATGCTCCATACAGGTATATCATTCAAATCGCCGATGCGGCTTCCGTCCTCATTTCTGACAAGCATGTTTACCACGACAGTCTTGTCCTGATCATTGATCACCCCTACCGGCATTCCGTCCGTGGCTGCCATAAGGGCATTGGCTATATCGCTTCGTCCCACACCTGAACGCAACGCATCCTGTTGCAAATATTTTGCAACGTACGATTTTCCGTATGGTTTCCAGTTGTTTTGTACGGAATACGGATCCACATATTTACATTTTCTCATTATATTCTCTGCCTTGCTGCTCAATTCTTTCAGTACGGCCGGATCCGGACCTGCAAATTCCACCTCTACCGTGTGCGATGTAGAAATCGAAAAATTATATTTTCTGCAACGTATATAGGCATCAGGATATTTCTCTCTCAATTCGCGTCTGACTTCGGGTATTTGTTTCACTACAGTATTATAATCCTTGCAGTCGATAATCAGCTCACCGTAACAGTCACCTCCTGAAGTCATTGGTCTGACAAGGCAATAATGCGCCGGTGCGCTTCCCTGGCTAACCGCAATTCTTTCAATATCCTCACGTGCGGCCAACAGGTTGCTCATTTCCAAAAGTTTGTCTCTTACCACATCCGGACTGGTAGCGGCAGGAAAGAAGCATTCCACCACATATTGTTTATAGTCGAAATCAGGGAAAAACAGATTTTTGACTTTGCTCATTCCCGCCAAACACAGGACAAGCACAGCAAAGGCAATCGCTATGGCCGTTTTTTTGTAGTCTATAAGCCGGGATATGGTGTTGCGTACGAACTTGTGTACCGGTGAGTTCATTACCGTTTCATGGTTGTTACCATCGGCATGTTCTCTTGCCGGCAACCACATTTTGGCACATACCGGGACTTGCACAAGAGCCAATATCCAGCTTGCCAGAAGGCTTACACATAATACAAGGAACAGATCACCCGAATATTCTCCTGCCGAATCGGGCGACAGATAAACGCACAGGAACGTAGACGCGGCGATCACAGTGGCGCCAAGCAACGGCATGGCTGTATTTCGTCCTATTCTGTAAAGATAGTTTTTAGGCGCAAGTCCGCGTTTTTTGTCTATAAGAATACCGTCCATTATCACCACGGCATTGTCCACCAGCATACCCATAGCTACGATGAATGCTCCCAGCGATATGCGTTGCAGTGTAGTTCCGCATACCAACAGTACGGGGAAAGACACGGCTACTGTAAGTATCAGACCGAAACCGATAATCAGACCGCTTCTGAATCCCATGGTGAATATCAGTACGAGTATGACAATGGCTACTGATTCCACCAGATTCCACATGAAAGAAGAGATGGCATCCTCTACCTTGTCAGGTTGGAAAAATATTTTCTCTGTACTCATTCCCGCAGGAATGTCTTTCATTACCTCATCCAGCCGTTTGTCGACAGCCTTTCCCACGTCAGGCACGATGGCAGACGATTCCATTGCGATACAGATTGCAAGCGCCGGCTTGCCGTTGACGAAGAAACCGTTTCTTTGCGGCTCGGCATACGTCTTTTCTATTTTGGCTATATCTCCCAGTCTCAGTGTCTTTCCGTCTGTAGTCTGTATCAGAAGATTCTTTATATCGTTTTCATCCTTGCTTTCAGCATCCACATAGACCGGCACAAGTTCGTTACCGCTCTGATATTTTCCGGCATTCACCGTTTTGAATGCTCCCTGCAGAACAGACATGACTTGCGTAGGTATTACTCCGTTTCTTGAAATCTGTTCTTTGGATAAAGTGATATTGATAACCTCATCACGGTTTCCGACAATGTTTATCCGCTTGACCCCCTTTACGCCGGACAGTTCACGCTTGATCAGTTTGGCGTATTTGTACATTTCCGGATAATCATACCCATCGGCCGTTAAAGCATAAAAAATACCATAAACGTCCATCATGTCGTCTATCACGATCGGGTCATAGCATCCTTGCGGAAGTTTTGCCGAAGCATCGTTCACCTTGCGGCGCAGCAGATCGAAATGCTGTTCCAGATCCTTGGTAAGGACTGTCATCTGGAATTCCACCGTAAACATGGCCATCCCGTTCCTGCATTCGGTCTTTATCTTGTTTACATTAGGCAGTGCGCGCAATTCCTCTTCCATCATAAGCGCCACTTTAAGCTCCGTTTCATGTGCACTTGCTCCAGGATATGGCACTATCACCATGGCCTGCTTTGCAGAAACGGCCGGATCTTCGAGTTTGGGCATCTGGACGAAGGAGAGTATTCCGGCAATTATTATAGCTGTTACGAACGACCAGAATTGCATTGGCCGCTTCATAAAATATTCTGTGATTCTTATCATATCAGTCCTCCGACATTACTTTTTTCGGGTTGTTTTATGACTATTACCTTTTCTCCCTCCTGTAGTGCATTTACCCCGGCACGTACAATCTTTTCCGTGCCGTTAAGTCCTTTGACTGCCGTAATCAGTTCCCCGGAAAAGTTATCATCGATGACTACAGCCCTTTTTTCTATAGTAGAATCCTTTTTCAATATCCATACATACGATTTGTCACCGCTCTTGAATACCGAGCAGGCCGGAATCCTGAATCCTTTTCTGCCGTCATTCCCTTCATTGATAGTCAGACGCACTTCGATGTTCATTCCGGGAGTAATTTGTTTTTCGGTTTTTCCCCTGAATCTCAAGTTTAGCTGATACAGCTGGTTCCCGTCCGCTTTCGGCGACAGGCTTAAAAAGTCCATAGGATACGTCTGCGCCCCTTTTTCCGATGAGATCAGGCAGTCATAACTTGTTACCTCATCAATAACATTGAAGATATCAGACGGAAGGTCTGTCCTTACTTCCAGATGCGATACATCAAGGAAAGTGAACAGCGCCGTACCTGCATCAACCATTTCTGCAGGTGAGAAATTGACCGATTGGATATATCCGTCTGCCGGCGAATACAGCCTGGTATACTCCAGTTTGTTTTTGTTTGCCTGCAGCTGCACTCCAAGCTGTCTGAGTCCGGCAGATGCCTTTTCATAATCATTGGCAGAAACACTTTTCTGCTCGAACAGTTTTCGCGTTCTTGCCACTTCGTCTTTCAGCTGGTCATATTGTATCTGCAAAGCTTCCACTCCAAGCAGATAATCCGCATCATCAAGTTCGGCAAGAAGTTCACCTTTCCTTACATGGTCACCCTCTTTCACATGGATGCGTTTGATCTGTCCGGCTGTCTTGAAACCCAAACTGATTTCGTGCGCTTCACGGACTACTCCTGAATAGTTTCTTGTCGTATGACTGCATGAAGGTTCCGGATTTGTTACTTCTACACTGTGTACAGGTGAGGAAGACCTGTTCGGTTGACTGCACGAATTCAGCAGAAAAAGCAGAAATGCTGACAGGCATAATAGATTCTTTCTTTTCATTCTTGATATGTATTTATATTCATAATATGCTTTTCACGATGCAAAATTGAGTATTTATTTATATTATAGTATTATCAAAAAGGACGGCAAATTGGTCTAAAGGATTGAAATAATATGAATAATCATTTGTTTCTTATACATTTGTTCTTCAAAAGGTATAATCCGGTATCCCATGAAAAGAGAAAATGTTTTTTTGAATCTGAATTTAAGTGATTTGTCGGCACAGCCCGGCGCATTGCACCTTGACAATAAAATCATACTGATTGACAATCTGGATGACGCAGAAGACGGAGAAAACGCCAAAGACCTGTCTTTGGCCAACTATCCCATGAAGCTGTCTTTTACCATCGCGCTGATCATTGTCTCAGGAGGAATAAATGTGAAAATCAATCTGCAAAATTTTGAAGCCCACGAAGGCGATGCAATCACCGTCTTCAAAGGTAATATAGGTGAATTTTGCGGTTTGTTGCCTAATACCCGTATGGCAGTGATAGCCTTCTCTGACGAATTTTTCAATGTGGAAAAACATTTCAGCACTGCCATATCGATACAGCAGCAGATTTGTACAAATCCGGTCATGCATATCGACAGGCCATTTCTGGATGAGTCTTTGGATATATACAACAGGATGAAATTAAAGCTGCAGGAAGAAGACAACATCTTCCGCGAAGGAGCCCTACGCGGTTACACCCAGGTCCTGATGTATAATGCCTATAATTATTTTACCAAAACAAGGGATCGTGTCGAGGTTTCATCTGAATACAGCAGAAATCAGGAGATATACGCACGCTTCATGCAGGCCGTACAGAAGAATTACATGCGTGAACGCAGTATAATCTATTATGCAGATCTGCTGTGTATCTCTCCGAAATATCTTTCGCAGGTCATCAAGAATGTCACCGGAAGGCTTGCCGGCGAGTGGATAGCCGGTTATGTGATTCTCGAAGCCAAGGCTTTGCTGAAAAGCAACAAATATACAGTGCAGCAGGTATGTGATATGCTGAACTTTGCCAACCAGTCTTTCTTCGGAAAATATTTCAAGAGAAAAACAGGAATGTCTCCAAAAACTTATATGAAGAGTTGAATCAGGAATCTTACTCTGCCGACGATTAAGAAACTGTTTTGAATTTATCGTGCGATGATTTGGGATGAGTTTTCGAGTCAGTTTTGCTTCCGTGATGAGGAAGATAGCGAGCTATCTGACGAAGAACAGAAGCGAAACAGGCCGGAAAATCGCCCAAAGCACACACGAAAACGAGTACATCAAGCAGGAAAAAAACTTTTTGTAGAAATTCAAAACAGTTTCTAAATCCATACGTTCCATCTGTTCCGGCAAAATACCGGATCTGCATCAGACGGATACCATTATACCATTCCCCCTGCCCCCACGCATTCTAATACACCGTAATACAGATTTAACCGACATGAAATAATAGGGAAACGTGCAGCCTCTAACTTTGCCGGAAATTTAAAATCCCTATTATCAATGAAACCGAATATTTTTACCACTTTGTTTGTATCGTGCGGATTATTAGGCTTTTCCGGCCATAACCTGTACGCTCAGGAAACTGATGGAAAGTGTGATTTGTCTTTCGATCAGGGCAAACTCACATTCCAGTCTAGGAACAAGGCCTTCAAACTGAAACTAGACAACAGAATCTATACGGACCTGTCTTTCTACCTGCCTGCCGAATCCGTAGACGGACTGACCTCCAAACCCAACAAGGATCTGGAAGAGGACGACGGTGTTTTCAGATTCAACAACGGAGCAAGCATAAGGCGGGCACGATTTGCCATCAAAGCCACCATGTATGAAAAGTGGTTTGCAGAACTGGACATGGACTTTGCCTACAATGAAGTGGAACTGAAAGATCTCTATTTGGGATATAAATTCAACAGACATCTGTCCATTAAAGCCGGACATTTCAAGGAACCCATGAGTATGGAAAGAGTAACCAGCTCCAGATACCTGTCTTTCAACGAACGTCCCATGCCGGTTGAAATGTTTGCAGGCGGCAGACGACTGGGTGCCGCAGTCACAGCCTGGAACAACCATTGGTGGGCTTCCGGAGGGGTATTCGGCCAGCAGATCGATATCATCCAGAAAGAAAAGAACCGAGGCAGTGACGGATACGGCTTCACCGGACGCGTTGCCACTTCACCTGTCGACAACGAAAACCTTACAGTCCATTTGGGCGGATATGCCACATACCGCACACCGGATGCCAACGGTACGGAAAACCGGCTTGTGGAATTCAGGACCTTCCCCGAAAGCCGTACTGACCGCCGCCGGTTTGTACGTGCCGAGATTGCCAACGTGAACCATTATTCCACCTGCGGCATAGAAGCCGCCATCAAATACAAGAAGCTGCTGGCCTACGGCGAATACATGTTCACCAGCCTGTCCAGATTCAGCGAACAGAACGGCAACAGGACCAATCTCAAGAACGCAGAATTTATCGGCTGGTATGCAGCCGCATCCTATATGATTCTGGGAAAACAGAAACGCTATGTACCTGAAGATGCGGAATTCGCGCCCATATACCAGAGACGCAAGGGAGGATGCCTTGAACTGGCAGCCCGTGTCAGCCATGTCAACCTGAATGACTTCCACGAAGTGTCCAATCCCATCACCGGCGGTTCGGCTTACGGCTATGCCCTGAACCTCAACTGGTATCCCGTACCCAATATCCTGCTTGGTCTGAACTATACCTTCATGGATAACGACAAATATGCAGACGACAAGGGACATATCACAAAAAACAACCAATCATTAAGCGAAGCCATGCCCGACGGCATTGATTTCAACATCATACAGATGCGACTTATGCTATCATTTTAAAAACCAAAGAATATGAACAAAAGACTTTTTAGTTATGCTGTGGCCCTGTTAGGCACAATGACCGTTTTCACTGCCTGTAAAGACGATTCGGAAGAAGATCTGAATCTGGGTGCGTCCGACATCAGGGGACTTGTCATCAACGAAGTCTGCTCCAGCGGAACAGACTGGGTGGAACTCTACAACTCTTCAGACCAGGAGATCAGTCTGGCCGGATTCAGACTTCAGGACAACAAAGGAGCCGACGAGGAATATATCTTCCCTGCCGACACCAGAATCGCATCAAAATCATTCCTGGTGCTTGAAAAAGACACCCACTTTTCTTTCGGCATATCAGGCGACGGTGATGAAATCACCTTATTGGACACTTCATACAAGACGATCGACAAGATTACAGTGCCCGCATTGGAAGACGGCCAGACATTCGCCAGAGAAACCGACGGCAACGGCAGCTGGACTACCATGGCAGCCGGAACAAAGGGAAAATCCAATACTTCAGAACCGGATCAGGAAGAAACACCCGATCAAAGCCAGACGGATCTTCTCATCAACGAAGTCATGTCGGCACCATTGGACGGCGAGTTCGATTTCATAGAAATATACAACCCGACGACGGAAGAAGTGGATATCAGCGGATTTATCCTTCAGGACGACAAAGGTGAAACAGAACAGTATATCATACCACAAGGCACAAAGATAGCTCCCAAGGGCTTTATCTGCTTCACGCAGGCACAGGCCGAAAATCCTGACGGAAGCTTCGGATTCGGCCTGAGTTCAAAAGGAGACAAAGTCACTTTCCTCGACCGTGAATCCCGTCTCGTGGACGAAATCAAGACACCGGCCATGGAGGACGGACAGTCATACGCACGTACTTCGGACGGTGCTTCTGCCTGGTACATCTGTTCCTCTCCGACCAAAGGACAGAGCAACGGTACGGCAAATACCCCATCACTAAAGGGCATCATACTGATCAATGAGGTCTATACCTTCAGCGACCAGACCGACATCGATGATCTGGACTATATCGAACTCTACAATGCATCTGCAGAAACAGTTTCACTGGCCGGCCTGAAACTCTGGGAAGGCGGCGGACAGGAGGAAGCCTGGACCATTCCGGCCAACACGACCATTGCTCCTAAGGGCTACGTGGTCATTCTGTGCGACAAGGAAGGCCTTTATGCCGATCCGGTCAACTATCCGTCATGGGGATTAAGCAAAAACAACGAGACTATCGTACTGGCTGATGCAGGCTACAATGTCATAGATCAGATCGAGACACCCAACATGTCCGAAAACGAAGCATACGGCCGTCTGACGGACGGAGCATCCGAATGGGTCATATTTGCCGAACTGACAGCCGGACAGAGCAACAACGGCGCCAAGGAAAAACAGGATGTCGTCAATACCGTCGGAGTTTATATCAACGAAGTCTTTACCAACAACCAGGATACCCAGCTGTCATCGTGGGACGACACGAAGGATTTCATTGAATTATATAATGCCACGGATCATGATATCGACCTCTCCGGATTCAGTCTTCTGGATGACAAGATGGATGAAGAAGACAGATACACATTTCCGTCAAACACCGTCATCAAGTCCAGATCCTTCCTCACATTAGATGTCGAGAAAAACAATGCGAACGGACCGGGGTTCGGTTTGGGAAAAGGCGGAGACAAGGTGCTTTTCTACAATAAGGAAAAAGTCCTGATTGACGAGCTGGTTACCGGCGAATTCGAAGACAGTGAGATCTACAGTACCGGCAGAAAGACAGATGGCGGTTCGGAAATCGTTGTATTTACCGAGGTTTCCAAAAACGCCAGCAACAACGGCAAAAGCATCAAGCAATGATTAGAACATTGATTCTGAATACCCTCACAGGCATCAAGGCGGTTTTATACTTCACCGCCTTAATGCCGTTGTTGTCTTCCTGCCAGTCCGGCAGCAGGACCGGCCTTTCTGGTTCGTCATCCTCCGTGCGGCACTATCCTCTCCCCTCCCGATCCTTCAGTGTGATGGATACCGGAACCGCTTATCAGATCGGAGGCTACGGTTCCGACCTCGTCTATTGCGACAAGGACCATACCTTCTGGCTCCTGACCGACAGAGGTCCCAATGTAGACAACCAATCCGGCGACGGAAAGATTTTCCCGGAACCGGACTTCAGCCCGCGCATCGGCATCTTCTCAAAGGACGGCGACCGTTTTGTCCTGAAACACGAAATCATCTTGAAGGATCAGGACAACCGGCCGTTTACGGGACTCCCCATCAAGGACAGCCCGGGACAGACGGGTGAAACGGCCTATGACCTGTATGGAAAGAAAATACAGTCATCCGCCTCACATGGAATAGACCCCGAAGGTCTGGCCTTATTACCGGACAGCACATTCTGGGTCAGCGATGAATACGGCCCGTTTCTGATGCACTTCGACCGCTCCGGAAGGTGTATTGATCTTCTGTCTCCTTTCGACGGAAGCATGCCACAACATTATCAGAGCAGGAAGCCCAACAGAGGTCTGGAAGGCCTTTGTGCTAGTCCCGACGGAACCTGCTTGTATGGCATCATGCAGTCACCTCTTATGGGTGAAAAGGAACATATCGTCCCCCTTTTCAGATACGATCTGACCGACAAGGACTGGACAGAATTCCGCTATCTGCTTGATACCGACAGCGACGGAGCAAATGCCTTATGCTGGCTCAGCGACAGTACACTGTTGGTACTCGAAAGAGACGGTAAGTTTCCCGATGAGCACACTCCCGCCAACAAGAAAGTGTATAAGGTTTGTCTGTCAGACCGTTCCCCAATACTCCAGAAAACCCTGGTACTGGATATCGTAAAGGCCGCCCCCGATTATGGTCACGACAAAGCAGAAGGCATTGCCCTGATCGGCGATTCCATTCTATGCGTCGCAAATGATGACGACTTCGGTATTACCTCCCCCACACAACCGGACAATACCATTATCGAAAAGAATACTCCTTCGGGCAACAGGGATTTCAATGAACTGTGGTTCTTCAGAATAAAATAATCCGGATACCAACAATAGTTCCTACAATCAGCGTGGCATACCTACGACATACGAATTGCTGTTCCCCCAGATGCAATTCATAAACTGATAATAACCCGTTGGCAGAACTTAAATCAACAAATACTCAACTCTGCCAACGGGTTTATCAATATAAATCTTTTTATGTATTATTACATTGACTTGATCAATAGTTTCAAATAATTTAAAGATCAATTAGTTGCTGAATCTTACTATCATAAGCAACCGGTTTACCATTAATAATATGCATCACTGCATCCTCGATAATTGGAAAAGGAACGACAAACCATTCTTTCGGTTTTTTACCATCAATGACCACTTGAAGCTGAACCTCGCTGAATAACTTATGAATCAAAGATTCCAGCACTACACTTTTCACATTATACACCCTCCATGTTGCCACAACTTCCACATCTGCATAAAGATATGTCGGTTCGTTTTTGGCATTGGCTATACGGGTTTCCAAAGGTGTTGTCGTAAAACCAATCTTATACAGATGGGGAATAGATACTATTTCCGGGTCCTTCGATAAGGAACGGAGTACATATACCATACCACTCTCCACATCATCTGAATTGATAGAAAATTTCTTATTCAGATAATTGTCTTCCACGTCCGACATATCCTGAACCGTATATCCTGCCGTATACAGATTCTTGCAAAGGGTCTGCATATAAATACCCGATTCCATGCCGTTCTCATAAATACAACGCGTACGGCTTTCTTTCTTGCCATATTTATTTTTTTGAACCTTTTCCAAACCGGCAATATACACCAATATACCATCTTCCACAAAATAATGGCCTACCGCAACATGGGCATCCTTAAACTTAATCAAACGGTATTTCCCGGATTTCAGGCCTGAATGAATCTCCTGAAAACCAGGTTCAAACCGTTGGAAATCTTCACATTTCACTCGTTTGGCCACAAAATCGGCTTCCTGCCGTTCTTCCAACCGTTTTTTCATAAAATCCGGCAAATCAAACAAGTCTGAATCCAACTGACCTACATCTGAAAAGATTGGATCATTAAAAATGTCTTCCAGTTGCTGTTGAGGAGTTTTTGAAACCGTCTGATAACACACTTCAGGTTCCTGTAAAGCTTGACTTTCAGACTCATTCAGTATACCCGCCGTATCGTAGGGCAAACATTTGGCTTTCTTTTTGCTATCATCTAAAATTCCTTTAAGCTGATTATAAAGCGTACGTTCCTCTCGCCCACTATCCTTTTGAGGCAAATGTCCGTTCGTCTCTACAAAATCCACGATACGCTGAAAACCGGCTATCAAGCGATCACTTGAGGTCACTTTCTTTTCCGGAGCCGTAATGTCAGCTAATAGCGGATCAGCAAATATCTTTTCCAGCTCTTTATCCCAGTTTATCATCGTCTGTTCGCTAATGATTGTTTTTTCAGTTTACGCAAATATTCAATGGCCATCGCGATGCGCCGGCCGTTGGCATCGGCCTCGTTGAGCGTCGGCACTTTATTGTCGTGCTCTTCCCTCCACTTGGGCAGGTACTTGGTGAACAGCACGATGGCTTCTTCACGTGTCATTTCTTCGCGTTGGGATTCTATCTCGTATTGGATGGTGTGCAACACCTCGGGCGTCAGCGATTTGGACAATATCTCGTAGGCACGCTGGAAGGGGTTGATGGAGTCTATCAGGTTGATGGACAAATGGTCCAGATTGACAAAACGGTTGGCCAGACGGATGAACTTGTTGCCGCTGTCGTCCGTCGTAATGTCCTGCCCCTGCGTGGCTATAGTCAGGATGGCGTGTTTGGCTACCTGGTCCACTTCTTCCTCCGTCAGATTATGGTATTTCTCGGCAATGATTTTGGGGATATACACCTGCGTAATGACTTCGGCCATATCTGTGCCAAGGATGGCTTCGCGGATGCGCTTGTCCGATAGCGTGGTGGCTATCAGTGTGTCGAGGTCGTTGTCGATGATGGCCTGCGCCCGTTCAGTAGGCGTGGGCAGTCCTTCTACCTCGATGGTATGCCTGCGGTCGGTTCCTCTTGCCGGGCTTTCGTCCGCTACCTCGTCGGGAACTTCTTCATCCCGCCTGGTCTTGAACGTCCAGCGGGGCGCCATGACCTGCTCCATCAGCAGGGAGGCCGAAATGGCTTTCAGAAAGTCGTTGACGGCCATCGTGACGTCTTCCTGTGCGGCGTCGGGGCAAGGTATCAGGTTGATGAACTGCGCATGTGTCTTGCCTTCACAGTCGCGCGTACAGCGTCCTATAATCTGCACGATTTCGGTCAGCGACGAACGTATGCCGATGGTGATGCAGCATTCGCACCACGCCCAGTCGAAACCTTCCTTGGCCGTGCCGAGTGCTATCAGAATGTCGAGCGCGTCGCGCGAATTCATACGTTGCAGGTAGGCCTGAAGGGCATCCCTGCACGAAGGATTGTCTTCTACCAGATCTCCTACCTTCAGGATACGACCATCGGGAGTCTGTACATGATAAATGTGATGTTCATAGTCCGTCTCTACAATTTCGCCTATACAGCGGATGATATCGGCCGCCTCGTCATACTTCGATGCATAAGAAGTCTTGGAGTTTACGTTGGGAATGTGTATTAGTGTCTTTTTTGTCGTATCGAGCGTTTCTGGCAGAGCCGTGATATACTTGCTTGTAAAGAACTGGTAGCCGATGCCCAGACTCTTCAAGTACTTGTATCCGCTGAGCTGCTGATAATAATTATAGTTGATGGTGGGTTGGAACCTGGCTTCGTCTTCGGGCCGCATCACAGGAACGGCATCCCCACGGAAATAACTGCCCGTCATGGCCAGTATGTGTGCCGACGTTTCATTGAGCAACCGGCGTATCAGCTCGCCCAAATTATTGTTGGCATCAGCCGAGGTATGATGAAACTCATCAATACCAAAGAATACATCGTCCAACCACTCGTTGGGAATATCCTTTAGGGCATTGCGCAGGGTGCTGTGCGTACACACCAGTATCTGCGCCTTGTTTTCAGGGTGCAGGAATTCGCCCAGTACTTTGCGTTTGGACGTTTCCGACCCTAATGAGTCGCACAGGTTGTAGTAAGGCACCACCTTCCAGTCGGCAAAGAAACCATAATCCTTCAGATTCGTGTTTCTGAACGAACGGCCGATGGATTTTTCGGGCACGGCGACGACAACCTTTCTGATGCCCTGGTTCGCCAGCTTGTCGAGGGCCACAAACATCATGGCGCGGCTCTTGCCCGATGCGGGCGGAGCTTTCACCAGCAAGTAGGGCCGCTGACGCTGTTCGTACACCATGGCCTGCATTTCGCGCATACCCAGTTCGTTTGTCGCGCTCGATTGCCCTGTCTGGGCGTATTCTATGTTGACAAGGTTATTTATTCCCATATTCGTTTCCTTTCTGTTTCAATTCGTCTGTAAATTCCTGATAGAGGGCAACAGGTCCATAGTGCCACAGCTTGGTGGTTTCGTCGGCCAGCCTTTTGTAGGTGTCCGAATGATAGAAACGGCGCATGGCCTCAATGATCGTCACGTGGTGTTCGTGCGCATAGATTTGCGCCACGCGGCTGACTTTACTGGGCAGCAGCAGATACAGGTTCTTGTTGGTTATGTCCAGATTCATAGGCTGACCTCCTTGGCTTCTTTGAATTTCAGGCAAGCAAGCGAACGGGGAGTGTGAAACAACAACTGATCGACCAATACATATGTTTTCAGCTCTTTTATCAGTTCCTGTTTGTTCAGCAGGCCACCTTCGTACAATGCAAATGCCGCATATACGCGGTCGTTGGCTACGGGGCCCCACACAATGTCGTGTGCGTGGTGGTAATTCATGTCCGTTCGGTTGGCCATCACAAAGTCGAGCCATTCTTCCGTAGGTTCTGTGAAGTGAAGCACGTCGAGGCCCGATGCACAGGCTTCGTCCCACTCATACACGTTGACGTACCCTTTACCACCCGCTCCCTTTAACTTTCGTCTGACCCAAAGCGTAGCTTGTTCTTCGGACGTAGTGGTGTAGAAGCCGTTCCCATAATCCAACGCTCGGTTGGCTTCCCTTATTTCAGGTTTCTTTACCTGCTCTATGCTGCCATGATATACTATCATACCGTTACTTCCTCCTGCTTTTTTATCAGTTCGTCTATTTCCTCCATCAGCCACTGGTGGCCTTGCGTGTGCAGCACCTCGAAATTATCCTTCAGATAGGGCAACACTTCGTATCGATCGAACAGGGAGACCACTTCGTCCCCACTCAACCGATGCTTCTTTCCATACTGCTCGATGCAGAAAGAAAGGAAATAGGCGATATCGAGTTCTTTGTCTTTCATGCTTTATGTTTTAGGTGTGCTAAATTTACGATTTTTCTTTAAACGAAGTAAAGTAAATGAGGATTTTGTTATTATAACGCCAATAAATATCTAAAGATTAGTCGTTTATCAAGGCATGAAGTTTAACTATAAAATTTTTATATACTTCTTCATAGGCTTCTTTTATCACCCAATAATATTTTCTTTTTTGTAAACTTAGATTGTTATGTTGTAAGATTAAAAGTTGTGACTTAAGCAATATTTGCTCATTTTCTACGACCCCTTTGAATTCTCGGCAACAAGCATCTAATCTTTTAATATAAAATGATAACAATTCTTTTTGAGAATCAAGATCAGCAAAATAGCATATTGCTTGTTGGAAACGTTTAAATGCTTCTATATTATTCCCATTTTCGCAATAAATATCTCCTATACTCCAATTAACCTCACCTTGAAATTTTTTTTCTAATTCCGAAATTTCATTTTTAATTAAAGACAAATTGCCTTTTGTAGTAACCAATTCATCCTTTAGTAACATTATTTCTTTTACTTTATCTTTAATAGAAATAAAAGAGTAAATTTGGAATCCTATAACTAAAGTAACAGCAATTCCTATAAATCCTGCAATAACACCTATATATGTATCAATAGTCACAACACAATATGGCTTAACTTTACAAAAAAATACAGCTAATGCTACTATTGATATAACAAAAGCCATTAAAGAAAGCCAAAAGCTCCAATTCAATTTTGTATATTCCTTCATTTCTTCGTCATTTTAGCATACAACTTAAACAAACACTCCAAACGCTCTTCATCCGAAGAGAAAGGCTCTGGACGATAGCAACGCTCCACAGCCAAGTCGAGGCGATGATGCACTTCTTTCAAGGCCTCGGGCATGGTTTCAGGATTGTATTGCTCGCTCGGCGTCATATCGAAATGCTGGTCGCGCACGTCCAATACTTCTTGCGCCAACTCCTCCAACTCTGCTTTCTGTGCTTCATTGATGGTAGGAAAAGGAAAGGTGTTATAGCATAACTGGGCAGAATAACGATATCGTGTTTCCAATCGTCCTCCTACTGTTTTTACCCAAGCCATGTGCATCTTGCTGGTAAGGATGCCGAAGAGCCAAAGAGGGGCGTCGTAGATAGCAAAGGCTAGATTTGAAACAACAACTCCTGCTCCTAAAAATCCAATAGGAATATATTCTCTACGTTCGGATGAAACGGAAGGAATAATGATGCATTTACTTTCTTTATAGCGGATTTCGCCAAATTTATATGGCGTAGCTGCTAATAATTTTGTACTTTCTCTTGTGCTACTTTCCCTAATTCTTTTGCATGCGTCTATTCTATTTTTTACTGAATTGATTGAATACGCAATAGGCAGTAATTCATCCGTTATCCAAAGGCAATATCTTTTTTCATCTCGAATAAACTCTTGCGACCCCAATATTCGATGAATTATTTTTGAAGCCATTGTGTTTTCCTCTATGAGCTTCTCTTTTTCATGCTCATCAAGAAGCAAATAGCCTCCATCGTTGGGCATACTTCCGAAAGCAATGGTTGGAAAGTGCGATATAGAATCGTTTTGTTTGTCTACAATGACATTTGTACCCGCATATAAATATGGATTTATGTTTGGAACGGATCTTTTTTCATCATCCTTAAACAAATATTTAGGAGAGTTTTTACTACAGACAAAACGCAATCCAATAATTGTACATGTGACTCCCGCATTATTTTTAGCATTATTCGACCATCTAAAAGATGAATATGCAAAATAAATTTCTATAGTTATTGATTGAAGATATTTCCAAAGTAGTGCAACCTGTTCTCCTTGACAAATAGAGTTTGTTGTAACAAAAGCAAGTTTAGACTTACTATCCTTTATATACAAACTACCTTTGTAAAACCAAGTAGCAATATAATCAAGATTGTTATATGCAAGATTTTGCTGCATTGCATATTGCATATCCTCCTTTTGGTCTTTACTTTGCAATCTGGCTCCTAAATACGGTGGATTTCCCATCACATAAACCTCTTCCTCTGCCGTATGCGGACAGACCGTTTCCCAATCCAACCGACACGCATTGCCACAAACAATGTGCCCACTTGGACGCAAAGGTAGGGCGTTGGGGCGGATGCCAAAAGCTGTTTCAAACTTATTGTTCATCTGATGCTCGGCCAGCCAGAGAGAAAGGGTAGCTGTGTCGCAAGCAAAATCGTCTATCTCGATGCCATAGAATTGTTGCAGACTGATGTTCGACATCGGGAGTTCTGGCTCGCCCCATTTGCGCAAAACCTCCCAAATCTGTATTTCAAGCTCACGTACACATTTATAGGAAACAATCAGGAAATTGCCGCTTCCGCAGGCAGGGTCGAAAAATTTGATTTTCCCCAAACGAACCAACAGCTTGCGCAGACGCTTGATGTCTTTTGTACCCTTGGCTACCTCAAACTCCCTGTTCAGTTCATCCAAAAACAGGGGGCGGATGAGCTTTTTAATATTGGGTACGGAGGTGTAGTGCATGCCCAGCCCTGCACGCATTTCGGGCGTAACGACGGCTTGTATCATCGAGCCGAAAATATCGGGGTTGATGTCTTTCCAGTTGAAGTCGCCACACTTGATCATCAATACACGGGCACGGCGGCTCAATATAGGGATGGGTAGCCGTTGTTCAAACAGACCGCCATTGACGTAAGGGAAGATGGCGAATTGTTTCGGAAGCGTGTCGAGTACGGCAGGATTGTCGGTGGACATGGCCAAGAAAGCACGGTCGATGAACTCGGCCAGGTCGTGGCCGTCTTCGGCCGTATGCTGCCTGATGGAGTTGGTGAAAAGCTGGGGTTCAGGGAAGAGCCGGGTATCTTCGGCAAAGAAACAGAAGAGCAGGCGCGACATGAAGATGTTGAGGTTGTGCATCTCCGTCTTGTCCTTGATGTCGTTGTGGCGGCGTATTTCGTCGAAGATTTTGGCCATCAGTTCGGCCGACTTCACATCGGCTTCCGCCTCCTCAACATTGCGTATCTTCTCGATGCCGGCCAGAGGATAGAAAAATTCGAAGTCTTTCCACATCAAAGCCACTTTATTCTCATAAATATCCTGCTCCTTGGGGTCAGCGGCCACAATCGTCTCTCCATTACTCACCACATAGAGACGGGGCGTATGTTTGAGGATCCGTTTATCTGATTGCATTTCCTTGATTTCTTCATAAAAATCCAGTTCACCTTTCGGGCGATAAGCTATGAGCTTAGGAACAAGAACAGTACACCCGTCCTTCGCCTTATTGCCTACTCCTTCCCGAATACGACGTATATTACCCTCACCATACCCGCAAAATATTCGTAACAAGTCATATACCAATTCCTCACTGGAAGGATGGGATTCATTCAGTTTCTCCAGCGCATCCTGCGCCTCTATATGCGAAAAAGATTTTGTTGTTCTGGCCATACCTATTTAAAACATTTATACCTATCCACTTCTATCAACCGATGGATATACAAATATAAGAAAATAGTCATACACAACAAAATTTCATACGTTCTATATCCTTTTATCAGACACTCATTCGACAGTAAAAACAATAATATACTCTAATTTTTCATATTCCAATATTGAATCAATTACGCCAGATAAAAATACGTCAAATTGTTCCATAATTGAAAATATTACACCTGAAAACATAACTTGGTCAAATTTTATTTGTACTTTTACCATGCTTAATGGAGATTTATTTAATTATTATGGCACACTTGGTCAAATGAATCTTCTGAAACGGCAATGTATATTTTAATCGACATTTTAGGTCTTTACCATAAAAATGGTATTACGAAATTAAAGCATTTAAAATATGGGAAAAAATAAAGTATTCATAAGTCATGCAAGCGGTGATTATCGTGATATTAATGGTCGTGTAATTCCGGGAAATGCAATCTCAGAAATTATTAAAGTTCTTGATGACAATCACATAGAACGTTGGATTGATGAATATGGTTTAATATCAACAAAAGGATGGTGTCAACAAATAGAAGACGCCATCAATGAATGTAATATTTTCTTATACATCGCATCAGAAAGAGCAAATGCTTCAGCCAACACTGCTAACGAAATAGCTTATGCCATTACCCATAAAAAACATATTATTCCTGTAAAATTAGACAAAAGTGATTATCACAAGGACATTCGACTTAACCTTATTAGAATTCATTTTTTGAAATATTACGAAGATAGAGAGAAAACATTAAGAGATTTGGTTACAACGATTAAAAACATAAAAACTGATGTTGTAATTGTTGACACATCTGTTACATTGAAGAAGATCCCTAATGAACAGAAAATCAATAATGATTTGTTATCAGAGAAGGTATTATCCCTTTTCAACTCAAAAAACATAAAATCTTCCGCTGAAAACTTTACTTCATTAATAAAAATACTCAATTGTGATTCTGAAACTGGCTACAAGACTTTAAATAAATATATAGTGCGACTTCAAAACCTGTCAGAAGAACGCAATTATAATGTTCGCCGGTCAAGGATCGAAAGATTAGTCTCCGACATAAAAGAAGATGGAACAAAAACAGAACGTATAATTAGTATTGTTATCATTCTTCTTAAAATGTATCTATACTTTTGTCTTGATGATATTAGCGAAGTTTTGTTTATTCAGAAAGAAGTAAATAAAGTAAAGTTTGAACTTTCGTATATAGAGAAAAATGCAGAAACAATTAATGAGGCAGCCAACCTGACAGTTAGAGGCGCAATATTTGCAGCAGGCTTTATTGCAGCGATAACGGGAAAAGGTGGCTCTACAGCTAAAGCCAGCATGATAGCCTCTACGAAAGGAGAAAAAATAACAATCGTAAAAACTCCCCAAAAGATAGCAATACAGAAAAGAACATTTGAAACATTTAAGACTGTGGTAGAAAACCTGATTTTTATTAAAAACTAAAATCAGGTATATGTCCATTTATCCCCAATTTTTAACTTACATAAATCCATACAAACATTTCCACTCCCAAGCAGCCATTCTCCACATATCTCCTCCTTCACCTCCTCCCTACTCTTCTACCTTCAAAAACCCCTTCACCCCTTCACATCCCAGTGTGGATGCGGGATGCAGGGTGAACCATCTCCTTCACCGCTCCTTCACGAGTCCTTCACGAAGCCATTTTTCAAGGAAAAACAGCATTTGTAAGAAAAATTTTATTTTGAACAGAAATTCTTAAATCATGACATTTCCAAAAAAGTAAGGCTTACTTTTTAAAAAGTAAAGCTTACTTTTTTTAAAGTAAGCCGAGTTTTCCGGAAGATGTCCTTTACTTTTGAACAACAATCCGACCAAAACGGAATGACAGAAAAAGATACGCCAGAATGGGCGTGAAAGGGGTTTACAGCCCCGCTGAGGGCATGTGTTTCCAGACTTTTTCAGGGTCGGAAAATACCGGTCAGTGCCTCTACGGGCACGGAAATGCGTGAGAGAGCATGTGAATGAGGGTGAAAGCATGGATTCACGGCCTTATTAATTCAGTATCAATCTGTTACACTATGGTGTGAAGGAGTGAAGGCAAAGTAGGAAAAAACCACATTTAGGGTAACTCCTGGGACCCCGATTTTGTGAATGACACTTATCGGAAACCGGTCTTTCACATCGCGGATCTCATACCCGCCCTTCCTCTCTCCTGCATGGGAGAAAGATTGCGATGCAGGGATATAAAAAGACAGCGTCCGGAGAAAGCATGATCGTGCATGCCTCGCCGGAACGCTGTCCTTCAAATCCAGTTATATGATTCTATTCCATTATTTGCCACGTGCGGCTGAGATGTAGCCGAGAGCCTCACGACACTTGTCGGTAATGTACTGCCAGTTGCCTGCTGCCACTTCTTCTTTCGGGAACAGTTTGGAACCCATTCCGACGCAGTAAACACCGGCCTTGATCCATGCAGTCAGATTCTCTTCCGTAGGAGCCACACCGCCGGTTACCATGATCTTTGACCATGGGCAGGGGGCCATCATACCCTTGACGAAAGCCGGACCGTACACGTCGCCGGGGAAGACTTTGCAAAGATCGCATCCCAACTCCTGTGCCTTGCCGATCTCTGATACCGTACCGCAACCGGGGCAGTAAGGCACGAGACGACGGTTGCAGACCGGTGCAATTTCCGGATTGAAGAGCGGGCCTACAATGAAGCAGGCGCCCAGCTGGATGTAAAGCGCTGCCGTAGGAGCGTCTACCACGGAGCCTACTCCCAGAGCCAGTTCCGGACATTCCTTTGCGGCATACTTTACACATTCTGCAAACACTTCATGAGCAAAGTCACCACGGTTGGTGAACTCAAACGCACGGACACCACCGTCATAGCAGGCCTTGATGACCTTCTTGGCGATTTCCGCATCTTTATGATAGAACACGGGGACCATACCGGTCTCACCGATTTTCTGCATGACTGCTATTTTATCAAACTTAGCCATTTTGTTTTTCTATTCTTTATTTTACGTTGATTGCGTTACTTTTTGATCTCTCCCTCTCTTGGCTTAGCGCTGTACGCGTCCGTTGGCTGAACCTCCTGCCAATGCAGCCACTTCTTCGGCTGACACCATGTTGAAGTCGCCCGGAATGGTGTGCTTCAGGGCAGAAGCTGCTACGGCAAATTCCAATGCTTCGGCCTGGGTCGGCATGGTCAGCAAACCGTGGATGATACCGCCGGAGAATGAGTCGCCTCCACCTACACGGTCGATGATCGGATCGATGTCGTAATGCTTGGATACGTAGAACTCGCTGCCGTTGTAGATCATGGCCTTCCAGCCGTTGTGAGTGGCTGAAATGGACTCACGCAGAGTGGAAATGACATATTTAAAACCAAATGTGTCCATCATGCCCTTGAAAATGCCCTTGTAGCCTTCGGCATCGGTGCTTCCGCCTTCCACGTCGGCATCCGGCTTGAAGCCCAGACAAAGTTCTGCATCTTCCTCGTTACCGATGCAGACATCCACATACTGCATCAACGGTTTCATGATGCTCTGTGCCTTCTCTGAAGTCCACAGTTTCTTGCGGAAGTTAAGGTCGCATGATACGGTTACGCCATGCTTCTTGGCAGCGATGCAGGCCAGACGCAGACACTCGGCGCTCTGGTCGGAAATGGCGGGTGTGATACCGCTCCAGTGGAACCAGTCGGCTCCTTCCATGATCGCATCAAAATCAAAATCCTCAGGACGTGCCTCAGCAATGGCTGATCCGGCACGGTCGTATATCACTTTGGAGGGGCGCATGGACGCTCCTGTCTCCAGATAATAGATTCCTACACGGTTACCGCCACGCGTGATGTAATCGGTGTTCACACCATAACGGCGCAAGGCATTGACAGCAGCCTGACCGATCTCATGCTTGGGCAGCTTGGAAACGAAATAGGCATCATGTCCGTAGTTGGCACAGCTTACGGCCACATTGGCTTCGCCGCCGCCGTAATTGATGTCGAACGTATCAGTCTGTACAAAACGGGTCTGTCCCGGAGTAGACAAACGAAGCATGATTTCTCCCATAGTTACGATTTTTCCCATAAGTCAAAATTTAAAATCTTCACTGAATATTTTTCTGTTAACCCACACAGTTTTTATTTTAAGCGTACAAAATTAAATAAATCTTTTGAAAATCATGCGCATTATCTCCAAAATTGTCAGCGAAAAACATCTTTTTATATTTTTTGATTTAAAAGCACAGATTTATTGCGTATCTTCGCATATTATATTTGTATTAGTTTTATAGGGCATTTGTAAATCATGGTTTGGGAAGTTCATTCTACAGAAAAGATCAGAATCAAGGATATTGCGGAGAAAGCGGGTGTTTCCGTAGGTACGGTTGACAGAGTGCTGCACAACCGCCCGAATGTGTCGGCCAGAGCACGCAAGAAAGTGGAAAGCGTACTCCGGGAAATCAACTACAAGCCGAACATGTATGCCAGCGCCCTGGCTTCAAACCGGAAATATACGCTTCACTGCCTGCTTCCCGATCATGACAGCAACGCTTACTGGACGGAGATAGAAAAAGGCTTGCAGCAGGCCGTCATCAACCGGAACGATTTCCATCTGTCGCTTGTCATCCATTATTACGCGCAGTTCGATGCAGACTCTTTCCTCAAAAAGTCAAAGGAAACACTCGAATGCCAGCCCGACGGGGTCATCATCGTACCGCAGGACCGGCAATTCACCTGCGATTTCTGTCTGGCGCTTACGGACAAGCAGATCCCTTACGTCTTTCTGGACTCCAACATGCCGGAGCTGCCCGCCATAGCCTACTTCGGACAGGACGCACACCGGAGCGGTTATTTCGCCGGCCGTATCTTCATGATGCAGGCCTCGCAGGCCAACGAAATCATGCTGATGAAGCTGATGCTCAACGGCAAGGTAGCCTCACGGCAGCAGGCCCAGCGCGAAACGGGATTCAAACAGTACATGGCCGAAAAGTTTCCGGACTGCCGCATTCTGGAACTGCCGTTGCCTGCCGATATCCCGGAAGATGAGCTGGAAAAGGAGACCGAGCGTTTTTTTGCGGCCCATCCTCATGTGCGGCACTGCATCACCTTCTGCTCCAGGGCTTATATCCTCGGAGAGTATTTCGAAAAGCACGGTTTCACCGATGCCCATCTTTTCGGTTATGACATGATCGACCGCAACACGGCATGTCTTCGCAACGGCAGCATTGACTTCATCATTGCCCAGCATCCCTGGAAACAGGGTTACAGCTGCGTCAAGGCGCTGTTCAACCATCTGGTCCTAAAGAAAGAAGTTTCACGCAACAACTACATGCCGCTGGAGCTTCTTACTGCCGAAAACTACATTTTTTACACTCACGACGAAAAATAAGGAATGAATAAACACCAACAAGGATTCTTTGCGCTCAGCCCGCTTATTGTGTTTGTAATCGTCTATCTGGTATCAAGCCTGATAGCGGGCGACTTCTATAAGGTGCCGATCACCGTGGCCTTTACGGTATCGGCCATGTATGGCATCGCGGTCACGCGGGGCCTTCCGCTTGACAAACGGATCACGCTCTTTTCGAAAGGGGCCGGCAAGTCCAACCTGATGCTGATGATCTGGATCTTCATTCTGGCCGGCGCGTTCGCGGCTTCCGCCAAGGCCATGGGGGCAATAGACGAAACCGTCAACCTCTCGCTGAAACTCCTGCCGGACAATCTGCTGCTGGGAGGTATCTTTCTGGCTGCCTGCTTCATTTCGCTGTCCATCGGTACGTCGGTAGGTACGATCGTTGCCCTGACGCCCATTGCGGCCGGTATCGCCCAGGAAACCCATGCCGACGTGGCCCAGCTGGTGGCCATCGTGGTGGGCGGTTCCTTCTTCGGCGACAACCTGTCGTTCATTTCCGACACGACCATTACGGCCACCCGTACGCAGGGCTGCAAACTGAGCGACAAGTTTAAGGTCAACTCGCAGATCGTGATTCCGGCTGCGGCAGTCACCTTCATGCTTTATATCCTGATGGGCGTACACATCCAGAGCCCGCAGGCCATTCCGGACATCAACTGGGTGAAGGTCATTCCTTACCTGGTCGTCCTGCTCACGGCCGTCATCGGAATGAACGTGATGATCGTGCTGACACTGGGTCTGATATTGAGCGGCGTGATCGGCATGCTGACTGAATCGTACGGTCTGTTTGAGTGGTTCTCGGCCATGGGAAAGGGCATTACCGACATGGGCGAACTGATCATCATCACCATGCTGGCCGGCGGCCTGATGGAACTGATCCGCCACAACGGGGGTATCGACTATCTGCTGCGCATCCTGACGGGACATATCAGCACCAAACGGGGTGCGGAACTGAGCATAGCCGCCCTGATCAGCCTGATCAACCTCTGTACGGCCAACAACACGGTGGCCATCATCACGGTAGGTCCTCTGGCCAACGACATTGCGGAGAAATACGGTGTGGACAAGCGGAAAAGCGCCAGCATCCTGGATACCTTCTCCTGTTTCACACAGGGGCTGATACCATACGGCGCCCAGATGCTGATGGCTGCCGGACTGGCCTCGCTGAACCCTGTCAGCATCCTGCCCTATCTTTATTATCCGTTCCTGATGGGACTGACCGCGCTGGCCAGCATCCTCTTCAGATATCCCAAGAAATATTCCTGAAAAAACATACCGGCAAACTGTCACATCAATATGAAAATAGTCTTACTCGCCATCGGCAAAACCACCAGTCCGCATTTCGGAGCAGGCATTGACGATTATCTTAACCGTATCAGACATTACCTGCCCATGGACATCGAGATCATTCCGGAACTCAAGAATACCAAAAGCCTGTCGGCCGACATCCAGAAGGAGAAGGAGGCCGACCTGTTGTTCAAGGCCCTGCAGCCCGGCGACAATGTCGTCCTGCTGGACGAACACGGCAAGACGTTCCGTTCAGTGGAGTTCGCCTCCTGGATACAGAAAAAGATGACTGCGGGCATCAAGCGCCTGGTCTTTGTCATCGGCGGCCCTTACGGTTTCTCTCCCCGCGTGTATGCTGCCTATCCGGAAAAGATCTCCCTCTCCAACATGACATTCTCCCACCAGATGATCCGTCTGATTTTCGCGGAACAGATCTACCGGGCGATGACTATCCTGAACAACGAACCTTATCATCACGAATAAGGTTTTCCTAAAAAAATATCCTTATTTTCCTTACACCGGAATCATTGCGGATGAAGGAAAATAAGGATTCGTTTATTTGACAACCCGTAACAATACGGGGAAATATCCTGCCGTCAGCAGGTTTTCATGACCGTTACCTGGCGTGGTCTAAAGTTTCTTTATGGTGTATTTCACCGTTCCGGCCAATGAAGCGGACTTGATCTTCAGTTTCAGGCGATACACCTCTCCCCACATGTCCACAAACTTCCCGTCGTCCAGATCGAGCTTTTCATAAGAGGCTTCCAGATCGTCCGCATCGTAATACAGGCCATAGAGGTTTCCGCCTACGGCATATTTGACTACACCTTCCTTGATCTCGGGCCTGACATTGGACATGAACATCAGGCAGGTCACGCCGGTTTTTCCGCTTAACCTGTAGTCTTCGGTTATCGCGATACGCCTGTTGCGGACGAAATCGATGGTTCTGACCCATTTGTCCACCTTGGCCGTTTCGGGATATGCGCCGGCCAGGTCAAGACTGAAAACCACCCTGCGGCTTTTGATGTCCGTGCGTACATCCCCGGCCGCAAACTGCTTGCCCTGCATCTGGTCCACACCGTTGATCTGCGGAAGATTGTGATAGCCCGACTGCATGCTCCAGATCTTGTATCTGTCGGAATTGAATGTCTCCTTCCGGTATGTCCCTACGCCGGGATCGATGAAAAGAGGATGTCCGTCGGCATAAACGATAAAGCTTCCCACATCATTGTGATTATGGCTTTCGGCATTGTGTCCTCCCTTTGCAGCCAGGAAAAGTCCTTCGGTAGAATTCCTTACCGATCTGGCCGTCAGCACCTGGATACGGGGAAGCCATGAGTCAAACAGCAGGACATTCTGTCCTTCGGATGATTTCAGACGGCTGAGATGGCTCAAAAGCATCAGTTCACGGTTCAGCATGTACAGATACGCACCGGTGTAGACGGATGCCGGATCCTCGAAATATTTCTTCTCGAAAGCTGTCTTGGCCGTCATGCTCTGCAGCTGTCTGCTGTTGAGATACAACCCGTAGGGATACCAGTCTACATGGGGCGTAAGCCTGGGGCCTGCGTCTGCAAAGTTGACGAAATAGCCGTCGCCGATATTCATCTTGCATAAATAATCCCCCATGAGGCTGACTTTCCTGTTCTGCGACAGGTCCACATAGCCGTCAGTAGCCTTGTTCAGAAGGATCAGGCAGTCATAAAGAGAACCTGCCGCCCGGTCCCAATAATGAGCGCCTTCATCACATCCTCCGTCCTCGGGATATCCGTCAATGAAAGCATCCAGCGACTCCAGAATGAGTCTCATGTATCTGACGCGCTTCTCATTGTCGGGTTCCGCAAACAGCACGCAGGCCATCCAGTTGGAACAGATCCACGGATTCCAGTTCATGGAAGCCGTCCTCCACCACTCTTTTCTGTTCAGACTTTCTTCAAGCACACGGCGGGATATCTCTGACTGTATTCTCTTTTCAAGAAGAGGCGAGAATCGGCGGATGGGTTCCTTGAACATGTAATACATCCACGACATCATCCCGCCGGTTTCCCCGCTGAAGAGTGCCAGTGTCTGCAATTCGGGCTGAGGCATCTTCGGACCGTAATGGGCCGGCACGCCCCACCACGTCTCTTCACACACGGAAAAAAGGCCGTTGAGAATGTCATTCATAAAGCGGCCCTTGCCTTCCATGATCTCTCCCATGGCCAAAGCCAGCAGCTTGTTTCTCTTTGAAAAAATAAAATTCTGATACCGGTCGCGGTCACCATTTTCCCTGAAATCAGAAAAATAGATAATGTTGATACTTTCCCAACCGGTATTCAGATACTTCTCCGCTTCCCTGATATAGCTCAACCGCATGATCTCGGGTATGGAGTCGCGCCAATAGCTGTCACCATACGCGGGGACAGGCTTAAAGCGGTCTATTCCCTGCAGTTTTTCTTTCAGTACATCTTCCTTGCACAATCCGGACAATATCTTGTCTGGCTGTGCATGCACGACTGGCACAGCTGCCGGAAGGCTGCAAAACAACAGGCCCAGACAGAGTCCGGGATTGATCACCTGTTTCAAACGGAATGCAAACATTCTGAGTTTCATTGCTGATTTTTTATTTTAGACTTTCAAGGGTTTTATATAACCATTTGAGGTATAAACTTTTAGCAAACTATTTAAGAAATAGTGGTAACGATTAAGATACCGTGCAATTTTCAACGTTTCGCTATTGTTTGACTGTTAAATAACTCAACTGCAAAAGTAGCCAAAATCATTGGATAGGTAAAGACTTTATCTATTTTCATATCATTCTTTAATAATGACATACTTCTGGTATTGGCTATTGGGCTTATCAGGAATGGTCATTTGTAGTTTTGTACCAATATAGGGAGCTATATATTTCTTTCTTACCCATCTCCTATCATTCACTCCAAGCATTTCAGCTATTTCAACGATACTTTTCGGAGATTTACAAAATTCAAACACCTTATCTTGGGGTGTAATGATATTCGATTGATCATTTATTTCGTTATGACTTGAGGTGAAATCATCATCACTTGGGGTGTGACTTGGAGTGTACGAATCCTTCACTTGGGGTGCAAATGCTTTTACACGTCCTGTCAGTGAATGCTTAAACCATATTGTGAGATTCACAAATGGTGGAACCACTTTAATTTCCGGAGTAGGAAGATCCTGTTCTCTACAACTTTCCATAATAAGACCTATACCTCGACCCCAAGCTTCCATCGTGCCACGCCGATAAAATACATTTGCTATAGTGGGGTTGGCTGGTAAAGAACCAATATACTCATTCACAAAGTCCTGCCATTTCATACCCAGAGGAAATGATCCCGGATTTTGGAATACAATGCGGTCGTCGTAAATAGCCAGACTTGGAGTTGTATTTTCAGTATTCCATGAACGATGGCACAGCATGTTGATTGCAGCTTCCTTTATAGCTTCATAAGGCACGGTAAGCGTATCTTGCCTGAATTTACTATCCATTCTGCCAGATAGGTTCAAATGCTTCAAACAAAAATCCATTACAGCATCATACTGTTCAAACAGGTTTCCTTCGCAAACAGTCTGATCACGAAACACTCTTTTATCTATTCCTTCAAAGCGGGCCAAACGGATTTTACACTGAGGGTGTAATAAGGAAGGCTCTTTACCGAACAATACATTTGCGGCATTCAATATCATACCATCCTTTCTTGCCACTCCAAGTTTAAGCATAATCTTCATGGGGTCTTGCAGAGTCATTGCCGAAGCATGAATACGCCTTGACCCTATTCCGTCATGCAAGGTCTGATATAACAGTTCTGTGTCAATGTCATCAACGGTTATTTCGGAATTGGGCGTATTTTCCCAACTGAATCTCTGAGGATTGCTGATTTTCAGACGTTCCTCGTACATTTGTCTTGGCATCAATGCTGTCGTGCTTTCCACTTTATAGAAAGCTCTGCCATCAAACGAATATGGTCCATTCTTGAAATTATTGGAGTCGAAGTAGATGGCAATAACATAATTATCAGGCTTGTCGGGTAATTCCACATATTCAACTTCGACATCTATTGCCGGTTCAATCTTACGGAGAGCATTTGCCACCTCCTGCCTTGTATTATCAGTCACATTTTGCCCGATAATCTTCAAAGACGGAGCAATGCCAAACATCAGCCAGCCACCATCGGAATTCAGAAATGCGCAAGCCGTTTCCATACCTTTATAGAGTTCGCCTGTTGTTTTCTTCAGTTCCAAAGTCCGAGTTTCATCCTTAGCTATTAGTTTCTTTATATCGTCAATCGTTGTCATACTTTTTATACTATTGTTAATATACATCTATCTTTCCTCTCTAAAGAATAACTGATAGTAGTACATTCCTCGTTCTTCATCATAACCTCTTTCAATATATTGCTCTCCACCGTGAATATTTATATCAAAATTTTTATCGAGTTTGATTGTTGTCATTGTACCTGTAGCCTTTCGCTTAATTGCGTTAGAAGCAGTAGTAAAATGATCATCAATTTCAATGTCTCGTTCTTTCTGATAAATTTCTTTGTATTGCTTAAACTCTGATACTAACTCTGGTGACGCAAAAACTTGTTCTGCAAAGGTATCTACATTTACAGATTCCTCTTTCAAAGCCGCTACACTTCTATTCATATATGTTGCTTTCTCTATTTTACCGTTTTCAGCAGGTAATTGAGAAACAAAACTTTTGCATAGAGAAAGCAAATTTTGGGTTTGATTGAAATTGTCTTTCCTTGGGCGTACATGAAGGAAATCATCAGTCCAGTATTTCGCCTCTGCACCTTTATTGGTATTATCAACAATCGCAACTACATAGCCATTTTCTTTTTCAATATTAAAAATCAAGCAACCTTTATCTAATTTATTGATATTCATACCACTTTCCCTCTCTATTTCAAAAGCTTCCCCTTGTGCTTTTATTTTTAGAAAAGTATCTTTATTCTCTGACTTAAAGATAGATATGCAGCTAACTTTTTCTCCATTCAATTCGCAATTATCAAAATAAGAAAAACACAATTCACCTGACTTGATTTGAGGGTGAATACTATGTTCATATAGATATCTTGCAATATTTTGTGATTGTTCTACAAATTCCTTTTTATTCTCGAAAATAGAATTTACAAACTGAAACATTGGATTGAGTTCTAACTGATGGATAAAATAGAAACTATACAATTCGTCTAATTTAAAATTAGTGTTTAATAAATTCTTTATATCCGTTTCTATATTTTCAAATGGTGTTATTTCATTTGAGAATCGAGCACCATCCCCATTAGTTTTGTTGCCAACAAAATGCACAACAAATTTATCTAGTTTACCTAAAGCTAAATTATTCATATTAATCATTGTAAATATCACTTGGAATTAAACCTTTTCCATGGATAAATTCATCAACTGTATGGAAATTAAGTAAATTATTTTCAGTCCAATACTCTTGAGGGGCATGTTCTACTAAAAATATTTGAAATGATTCGTTTTTTTCATTTGTTATGTAACTCACAAATGAATCAATGAGTTCAAAAGCATCAAGCAATTTCGTTTTATCATCATTCCCTATTTTTTCATTTATAGAACCGGTATAATAAGGAATACTTGGTTGGTCTATGAACAAAAATTGAGGAACATGTATTTGTCCGATATTTATCATATGCTCATGCAACCCTAAATAAAAACATAAGTGCATAAACATATAGTTTGATTTGCTCCCCACATTTTCAAGTGGGAATAATTGTCCTTCAGGCACTAATTGTAAGACCATATCAGTATCATTAAACTGAGTTTGACTATTTTTATATGCTGGTAATGACCTTAATTTGTTATAATTTCTTTGGATACATTTATTTAGAGAATTTTTCATTCTATACTTGACTTCATCTATATTTTTGAGATTTTTCTCTAAATTAAGTTTTTCATCATTTAGTCGATTTAAATAAATACAATCTATTGGTTTAACCTTCTCTTGCTTTAATAAATTTTCATAGGAATTTTTAATTTCACCTATTATGATATATTTCTCACCCTCTGTACGATAAACCTTTTGAATTGAATTTAATCTATCAATTTTGGTTTCAATATCAAACAGTTCTTTTTGCAATTTGGATACCTCTCCCTGTACCTTTATTGGTTTTAGACTCTGTTTTGAAAGGTGATTTTGAATAGTTCTCAAGGAATTTTCTAAAGTATCTATAAACGATTTTGTCTCGTATGATTCTATGAGTTGATCTGACAAATGACGAGTGAGATAGTTTATTGGTTTTAGACTATCAGTACTTTTGTCAAGGTTCTTTTTGTAGGTTTCATACTCTCTTTTATATCTGTCAATTGAAGACAACTGTGCTTTTATTTCTAAACGGCGTTTGTTTAAATTATCGAGCTCTTCAAATAAACTTGAATTATTCGCGGTTTTTTTCGTATTCGCAATGACATCGTCAAGAATGGACATAGCTTCATCTAAAGATTTTATTGTAGAGGAGTATTCAATAAATCCATTTTCTTTTAACCTCTTAATGAGTGCGTAAATTCCTTCTTCAAATACTAATTCTGCTTTTTTCCTTCTTTTTTCACGAGAATACATTTTTTTTATTTCTTCATTAATTTGTTTAATTCTTTCTTCGTCTTTTGAGCTTTCCATATTGTTAACACCAATCACTAAATCAAAAATATGAGTTAAAACATTATCATACTCTTCTTTTCCATAAAATGTGGTATCAAAATATGTTTTAGAAGTTCCAATAATATCTTCTGTCAATGAATTGAATAACAAAAAATGTCTAAATGATAAGCTAAATGGAGCCTCCACGAGTTTTTTGCCATATGGAAATATCAGATTGCCTGTTATGCCAAATTCTTTATCTAGTATTGATTTTATCTTTGCTATTTCAATATTAGTTTGTGGCGTATTCGGTAATTCCCCATATCCGAAGTAAACATCTGACGACACAATATCTTTTTGTGTCGCCTTTCTTGCAATAGATATTTCTTTATCATTTATAGTAAATCTTATACCATACCATAAGACTTTTTCATTAATGCTATTGGCTATATTTGTTTTATTTGCTATCAAGCAATAATCAATTATGCTCCAAAAGCTAGTTTTCCCAGTAGTAGCATCCCCTGTAATTACATTGACTTTGTTTGGTTTTAATTCATAGCTCTTTGGAGTACTGTTCTTTTCTTTAAACCAAAGCTTAATTTCATGCATAATGAATTTCATAATTGCACTTTTAAAATTTTGTAAAGTTGAATTGTTGAATATCTACTAAAAATTGTTGCTAAAAAAGGTATCACTTTTTTGATCTTTTCGAATCTATTACCCATGTCTGTTTCTCCATAAATAAAATCAGTTTTAGCAAAGATTTCATTTGCAGAGATTTCGATTTGTTCGTTTTTATGTAACAGAAGTATTGAGTTAATTGTAATTGGCAACAATGATACATATCTCTTATTAAACAATATAAAAAACTTTGGTCTCTCATTGATAATTGACTCTAAACTCTTACTTTCTTCGTTTGATATTTTTGCTAAATACATTACGATTCTATCGTCTAAAAGAAAAGGAAGTATCAAGCATAAACGAGCTATATCAACAGTTCTTGTGTTTTGCAAATAAGCTAAAAAGATGCAACTGGCTATAGCTTCATTGTTATATATATAATATATTTCTTTCATATTGTTTTATATTTATTTTTCCAATCGTAATGCCATCCAATTTCAGGAGTATCGGATAATAGGTAGTAATATCCATTACTCAACTCTGTAGTCAAGACATTTTCCGCTAATAATAGATTCTCTTTTCGAAGAAAATCTATTAATTGGACTCCAATCTCTTTTATGTCTGTCTCTAAATCAACCATAGAACAACCTGATTTAATTTTTCGCTCTACATAACGATATTTAGAACGAAATTCATTCTTCCACTTAAGGATAGCCTCTTTACGAAATTCATCAATTTCTGTAGGCAGAATAAAATTTTGTTCTATCCAATATTCAAAATGATTCATAGCCTGAAGCATATGTGTTGTATAATCAACTATTTGAGGATCTCCGGAAGTTATATCTTCAATATCAAGTAATTGTTTTATAAAAATTTGTTCCTCTAAATTCTCTGGAAAAACAATAGAAAAACATCTTTTTGGTAACGGCTTATTTTTATAAGCTACATGAAAACATTTCCCAAACTTTTTGTTGAATTCATCAAATGTAATTTCAAATTTTTTCCTATCCTTAATATCGAGATATTTAGCCATATTTAAATTTGATGACAACGAATCAAATATACTATCAGTTACATCTTCTTGATGACAGTGTTCGTATATCCTATCCTTGATTTTATTAATAATATCATCTGTTCCTGTTTCCATAGTAAGTTTTAACAGGAATTGCTTCATTAGTTTTTTACCAAGAGACAAAATATTTTTAAGATAACCTTTTATTTCCGAATTTTTCGTTTTACCTCTTAGCAATTTAAGTAGATTTATGACATTGTCTGTATTCAAATCTTTCTTGAAATGATTTAATGACTCAATAAATTTATTAGTTTCATCTGATTTGTTTGTCACTAAATAGAAAATATGATTCTCAAGAATAGACTGTTTCGATTTTATCATATCTACCCAATTACTTAAGGTTTTCCATAAATCAATATCTAAGGTTGTTAGATTTTCAGGTGTACCATCAGCTTTGGTTGATATAGTATGTTTTGTCTGATATAAAATTGTTATACCATTGCTCATATCAATATGAACATCATCTTTTACCTCAAAACCAATTTTATCACCATGCTTAAGATCTAAAACTAAATACATAAAGTAGTAAAATTGATAGTCGAATCCAACTACTTTATCTCCAGCCGTATGTTTGTCTTGAATTGTAATCAAATTATCCATATTACATTTGATTTAGATATTCGCATTACTGGTAATTATTTTCCAATTATCATTCGTTCTACTTCTCGTTTCGCTCTTTCTAAGATTACTTTACCTTCTTCTTGTAATAATTTTGCCTTTCGACGAATCGATTTTATATAATCTACGATTTCATTTTGCTTAGATAAAGTTGTTGGTAATGGTATCGGTAATGTTCTATATTCTTCTGCATTAATATTTGCTTGAACAGCTGGACGTTGTATTGTATCAATCCAATATTTATAAATCGAACTATTACAATAAAAGAATAAATACCATGGATTTATTTGTTGGGTATCCAATTTGTAGCGAATCAAATATCCTGCAAAAATAGCAGGCTCTACATTTTTACGATGGATATAACATTTGCCAACAGAACCACTTCTTGCAAAAAGGATATCTCCTTCTTGCAAAAAATATGATTGTTCAATAAAACCTGCCGTTTTTTTATCATATTCTTTTAAATTCCCTAATTCGTCAATATCTGTAATTCTTATGTAACGAACATCGCCATCCCTAAAATCAATAGCTGGTTCGTTTGCTCCATATTGTCCTGTATTTATTGCTATATCTTTTAATGTCACCCAGTTATAAGAACCATGTAACGATTTTATATATGCCATTTGTTTGTTGTATTTCGGATCAAACCTTTCTATACAATTTGATTTTTGAATATAAAATATTCGGCTGGATAAATTGGTTTTATGTTGG